>Ga0076248_107_pt1 | contig 54874 bp, 56 predicted proteins | sample RifGroF2_FD_67876 | JGI IMG/M metagenome (GOLD analysis project Ga0076248, IMG submission 67876) | Parcubacteria (Nomurabacteria) bacterium GW2011_GWF2_35_66 | reverse complement strand
AAAGATTGGCTTATGGATGCAGGGGCAATTGCTCATGGGTATGATTGTTGGAGTTCTGGCTTATCTAGGACTCACTATTATTGGAGTTAAATATTCTCTGATTCTAGCTCTGATGGTTGTCATTGCGGAGCTTGTCCCTTTTGGTTTGGTTATTGCTACTATTCCAGCGATCTTGTTTGCTTATTTAGATGGGGGTGTTGCTATTGCTGCTGTCGTACTAGGCTTTTATTTTATTCTTGGTCAATTTGAAACTTATTTGATATATCCATTGATAGTTAAAAAAGCCACTGGTATTTCTCCTTTAGTTGTGATCGTATTTGGGGAGTATTTTTAGCTGTACCGACAGCAGTTTGTTTGATTGAATTTTTTGATGATTTAGAAAAGAAAAAAATCGAAGCGAGAAATAATTAATATGAATAAGACATTTTACCTAACAACAACATTACCTTACGTAAATGCCCCGCTTCATATGGGGCATGCTTTAGAATTCGTACGTGCGGATACTATTGTACGCTACAAGAAACTTTTGGGCTATGATGTCTACTTTAATACTGGTACTGACGAGCATGGATTGAAAATATTTGAGAAGGCAAAAGAGCAAGGAATCTCGGCTCAAGTTTTTGTAGATCAAGGTTTTGAAACTTTCAAAGAACAATTAAAAATGTTCGGAGTTGTAGATGACATTCATTTTATTCGTACAACAGACGAGAATCACGAGAAGGCTGCTCAAGAATTCTGGAAGAGAGTTTCTGACAACGGATATATTTATAAGAAAAATTATGAAGCTAAATATTGTGTAGGGTGTGAAAGTGAGAAGACTGATGGTGAACTTGTGAATGGTTATTGTCAAGAACATCCAGGGATAGATCTGAAAATAATAAATGAAGAAAATTACTTCTTCAAATATTCTGCATTTGGGGATAAGCTTTTGGAATTTTATAATAAAAATCCCAATTTTGTTATTCCAGATTTTCGCCTAAATGAAATTAAGAATTTTGTGAAAAGTGGTTTACAGGATTTCTCCATATCACGCCTGAAAGAGAAGATGCCTTGGGGGATACCTGTCCCTGGAGATGACACACAAGTCATGTATGTATGGTTCGATGCTCTTGTGAATTACATTTCAACTCTTGGCTGGCCTGCAAGTGAAGGTAATTTCGAGAAATATTGGGTTAATGGAAACCCCACTCAATACTGTGGCAAGGACAATACTCGTTTCCAAAGTGCTATGTGGCAAGCAATGCTTATGGCAGCAGGGGTAGAGAACTCTCGTCAGATAGTTGTAAATGGATTCATAACAGGAGAGGGAGGTATACGTATGTCGAAAACTCTTGGCAATGTTGTTGATCCTCGTGATATTGTGAAAGAATACGGAACAGATGCACTTCGATACTTCCTTCTTCGTGAAGTTGGAAGTTTTGAAGATAGTCCATTTACTATTGAACGATTTAAAGATTCTTACAACTCAGGACTTGCAAATGGGTTAGGGAATTTAGCTTCTCGCATTTTAACTTTATCTGAAAAGTATTTGGAGAAGTGTCCAGAAATTCCTGAAGTTTCTGATTTTACAGAATATTTCAAATTTTATGAATCTTTTGATATTAAAAAAGCGACAGATTATGTGTGGGAAAAGATTGCTGAATTAGATAAAATTATTCAAGACACACAGCCATTTAAAGTTGTAAAAACTGATGAAGAAAAAGGGAAGGAAATGATAAAAGATTTGGTTTTGAAATTGTATGTAATAGCCAGAATGCTTAACCCAATTATGCCCGAAACAAACATAAAGCTGAAGGAACTAATCAAACAAAATAAAAAACCCGAAACTCCACTCTTCTTAAGAAAATAAATTCTTAATTCTTAATTCTTAATTCTTAATTTTCTCATGCCTAAATACATTGATATACATGCACATACGAACTTCAAAGCATTCGAGGAAGATCGAGATGAGGTTATTTCGCGTGCTCTAGAACAATATGATACTTCCAAGAAGGCAGTAGAAATGACCAATGAATATGGGGAGGGAGTGTATGCTTGTATTGGTCTTCATCCTATACATACAGGAGCTTCACATCATGATCAAGAGGAACTGGGAAGTGAGGGACAAGAATTTGTTTCTCGTGGAGAAATTTTTAATAAAGATAAGTACAGAGAGCTTGCAAAACAGGGGAAGGTAGTAGGGGTAGGTGAGTGTGGGCTTGACTATTATCATATGGACGAAGATAGTATAGAGAAACAGAAAACGGCTTTTGTATCTCAGATTGAACTTGCCAACGAGCTTGGACTTCCCTTGATGCTTCATGTTCGCAATCATTCTACTAACAAAACTCACAACGCTTATTTTGATATTTATGAACTCATTAAAAAACATTCGGAAGTCCGACTTCCATATCATAAGGGAGTATCACATTTCTTTGCTGGAAGTGTAGAAGACATGAAAAGATTTATAGAGATAGGTATACTTGTATCTTTTGCTGGTCCTATAACCTACAAGCCAAAGCCTGAGATTTGTGATTATGAAGCTGTTATAAGAGAGACTCCGCTTGGTATGATTCTGGCAGATACAGATAGCCCGTACGTGGCTCCAGTACCCCACAGAGGGCAGAGGAATGAACCTTCATATGTGAAGGACATAGTTGCTAAAATAGCTCAAATTAAGGGATTATCGGAAGAAGAGGTTGCTTCCCAGATTGTCATAAATGCCAAGAAACTGTTTAAAATATAGGCTTACCGAAGCAAGGCTTCGGTAAGTGATTAGGATAGACATTTAATCAAATATCTGTTAGTATGACTCTACATTTCATTTGTCCCGGTCTTATAACCGGTACACACTGGTCCATAATGAAATGATATTAAAAGTAATAAATTAAGCGTATTTACGCTAAATATACATGGCAAAAGTAAAAGAAGTTGTAGAGAACGGAGCAGATGTAGATGCTACAGATGCAAAGTCTTCTATCTATGAAGTTGGGTATGTAATGATTCCAAGTATTCCAGAAGAAAATTTGGGAGGAGAAGTTACATCCCTTAAGGATTCATTGGGAGATCATGGAGCGGTTTTTATCTCTGATGAGTATCCTAAGATGTTAGAACTAGCATATGAAATGTCTCGTTCAATAGCTAACAAGAAACAGAAGTTTTCTTATGGGTATTTTGGTTGGGTAAAGTTTGAGTGCACAACTGCAAATGCGAAGATTATAAAAGAATTTTTAGATAAAAACGAAAAGCTTGTTCGTTATCTCATGATTAAGACTGTTCGTGAAAGTACTATGTCTACCAAGCGTGCATATGGTAAAACAGATGCTTCAAAGCGTCGCTTTACTCCAAAAACAGAGGAATCTTTACCTCTTAACGTAGAAGAAGTAGACAAAGAAATTGATGCCCTTGTGGTATAATTTGGTATATGTATCCCGTTAGAAGCCGCGGTCGCAGTAACTAACGGAATAAATTATATTAAAAATTTTAAGTCGAATTAAAATATAACTAAGCAGGGTAGAATTAAGACCGCGACCTGCTTCTAACGGGATGTATTTAAACAAAGCAATTCTTATAGGGAATTTAACACGTGATCCAGAATTAAAAGCAATAGCATCTGGCAATAAAGTTTGTACTTTTAGTATCGCCACCAATCGTACTTACAAAGACGCCAATGGTGTCAGACAAGAGAAAACGGATTATCATAATATTGTAGTATGGGGCAAGACAGCAGAGAACGTTGCTACATATATGAAAAAGGGAAGTCAGATATTGGTTGAAGGGCGCATGGAGACTCGAAGCTGGGATGATGCTGCAACGAACACAAAGAAGTATCGTACAGAAGTAGTTGCAGATACAGTACAGTTTGGTTCCAAGCCAAGTGGTTCATCTTCACCAAGTCAGGCACCATCCACTTCTAAAAAAGAAGAAGAGATCGATACCATTGAATATCCTGAAGAGCAGATAAACGCAGAAGATATACCATTTTAGTTATCAAGTAGAAAGTTTATAAAGTAAAAAATTAAAAATTATGAAACAAGATTATTTTTCATCAAATAACATAAAGCATATAGATTATAAAGATGTCGAGTTACTTCGCAGATTTATAACACCTAGTGCTCGTATGCAATCCCGTAAGAGAACAGATGTGACAGCCAAAAATCAACGTAAATTAGCCATTGCTATCAAGCGTGCTCGATTTATGGGATTACTACCCTACATTGCTAAGTAGCAATCGGGCGACCAAAGTATTGGTTTAGCCATATATTGCTAAATAAAGAGATATTTAAATCACCAGCCCTAAGCCATGCTTAGGACTGGTGATTTCCTATTGTTAGGAGAGAAATCGTGATATAATATACCTATATTAATAATCATAATTTTTAAGTCATAATAACAATATGACTTTACAAAATCATATGAAAAAGTTACTAGTTGGGTTGTTTATTTTTGGATTCCTTTTTGTGGAAGTCGGACAGGTTCAGGCATCTGTATTGAGTGATGCACTATTAAAAATAAAGAATCTTCAAAAAGAGATTTTTCAATTAAAGTCTTCACTGAAAGGTTCTGTTACAGAGATACCAACACCTCCAACTCTAGGTAATACAACCGTTATTGCTACAGCCACAGGGGTGACAATATCCTCCAGTGTTACTTCGTTGGGCTCTCCGGCTTCGCTCATTGCTCGAGGTACTTGTTTTGGTATAGAGACACAAGGCCCTATAAATAATTGTTTGAGTGAAGGAGGGAAAACAACTGGACCATTTACGCAGAATAGAACAGGGCTAACTCCAAATACGAAATATTTAGCAATTAGTTACGCTGTGAATGAAACAGCTACAAACTATAGTAATACTGTAAGCTTTACAACACCAGCATCAGCAACTCCTACCCCTATACCTGTAACTCCTACACCTGTACCACTAGCTCTTCCTTCACTTTCATCTCCAACACCTCAAAACATAACTCAAACATCTGCCGTTTTAAGTGCAACGATAACTGATCTTGGTAATCCATCTACAATTACTGAACGTGGAATTTGTTATGGAACAACTTTGTCTTCTACTCCAAGTAAGAATAAGGGAGATGATTGCTATGCGTCTACTAGTGCTTCAACCATGATTATTGCTTCAAATCTAACTCCCAATACTACATATAAATTCCGTGGTTATGCTGTAAATGCAACTGGAGCAGGATATTCAGAAGAGGGAACATTTAAAACATTAGCTTCAACAATTGCAACTCCTTCAATCACTCCTCCTTCAATTACAGTTTTGAGTCCAAATGGTGGGGAACAATATACTGTAGGTCAGCAAATTACTGTAAAATATACAATGGCAAATAATGATTCACAGGTAGGTGATACTGTTTCAATTTTTTTAAAAAATGTATATAGTGATACTTATAATTTTGGCTCTTTTAGAGCAGAAGTTGTAGGTGATAATTATGTTACATTAACTATCCCATCAAATTCTAATTTATCTAATGGATATAAAATTTTAGTAAGATTTAATGGATCTTCAGGATATGTGTCTCAAGATGAATCTGATAATACATTTACAATTAAGTCTTCTACTGTTAACTCTGCTCCAGTTGTCACAACACCAACAGCAACATCTGTCACTCAAACTTCAGCAGTACTAGGAGCAAAGGTTACGTCAATGGGTTATCCAGTTTCTAGTTCTACTGGATATATTTACTATGGTAAGAATCCACGTCCTTCATCTCCACTTGCTTACACAAGATCGTCGGTATCAATAGGTACTTACAGTGTTCCTGAAATAACAGGCTTAACTTGTGGTACGAAGTATTACTTCTATGGTGCTGTTTCAAATACAATTGGTACAGGATATACTCCTGATGGAACGTTTACAACATTGCCATGTGGAACCATACCTCCTTCAATAACCGTTCTTTCTCCCAATGGAGGGGAGACATGGACCTTTGGAAATGAATATGAAGTTACTTGGAAAGCTGAAAATTATGATTCACAAGTTAATATAGCATTGGCATTACCTTACACTAGTAATGATGGAGGCCAAGGTTACAATTATTGTACAGTAGGTAACGCTCATGCTTCTGCGGGTAGATTTAAATTTATATTATCTGAATATATTTTTAATGGCTCATGTAATTTTGTTGGAGGGAAAGTAGTGCCAAGTAAGTATAAAATATCTGTATATAGTGGGTATATTTCAGACCAATCTAACAATTACTTTTCAATTGTGTCAGCTCCAGTACCTCTTGTAAAGTCTCCTTGCTCACCTTATGGTGATATTGATAGTGATGGTTATTTGACTGAAAAAGACACAAATCTAATGATGCAGAAAATTGGTGGAATAACTTATTTCACTTATGATCAAAATAAAAGAGCCGATGTAAACAAGGATGGGATTGTGAGCTCCATGGATATAACTTGGATTAAAAATGTTATCTCAGGTGCATCATCTTCGTTCCCAGTATGTACATCAAATACAACTCCTTCAATTACTATCACTTCTCCAAATGGAGGGGAGACTTATATTATAGGTCAGCAAATTACACTAAAATGGAATAGTCAAAATATGACTTCAAATCCTAGAATGAACATAGAGCTTGTTAATTCAAGTGGAGTATCTGTTGCTGGTGTTTCTGATGAATTGGTTGGAAACAATAAAAGCTGGACATATGTAATACCTAAAAATGTTCCTGCTGGTAAATATAAAATTCGTGTTAATTTTAAAGATAATTCTGCTGAAGATTATTCTGATAATTATTTTACTATTAATGAAAATAATGGTGGTGCTTGTCTCGATTCTTATCCATCACTTTACACGAGTTACTATTCTTCTATTCCCACAGAGGTCTTATTAGGTGATAAAAATGTTGAAATCGCTAAATTTATATTAACCGCTTCAAGCAGTTGTAAATTAAGCATAAACTCTATTGGTTTTGTTGGCGGAGGAGCTATTGCTGAAAACATTAATTTATATAATGAATCAGGGGCCCTTCTCTCTAGAGGTGTACTAGAATCAAACTCTTCAAATTCTTATATATTTAAACTTGACGCACCGATTGTATTAAATAATAATGATTCAAAGAAATTAATTGTTAGATCCGATATAAAACAAGAAATAGATGGCAATACAGCTATTCAGTCTTGGTTAAGAATAGATAAGAGTGAAATTATTGATCAAGAAAGTGGTTCATTGCTAACATACAATGATATTAAAGATAATTCCATGAATCCTTTCCAGAAAATAATAGCCAAGAGAAATCATACCCCAGTTCTCAAAATAATTTCTCCAAAGTCAGGAGATAAATTAGATGCATCAAAATTAATATCTGTAGTATTTGAGACTAATAATGCGTATCCTGCAGTGCACGATGTTAGTTTGATTAATAAGAATAACACTAAAGGTTCTGAACATTCAATCACTTATTTAATTGGTGCTGGATTAAAACACGGTGTTTCGTTCACAGATAATCAAATTAATAGTTCAAAAGAACAGAAGGTTAGTTTTTCTCTCCAGAAAGCTATTAAAGATTGGAAATGGGATATAAATTCTACTGATAAATATACAATTAAAATTTGTGTTTTACCATATAGAGATTCTTGTAAGGAAAGTAATGAATTTAATTTCACCACAAATTCATCAACACTTACAAATGACCAAACTCCTCTAAGTCTTGTTGCTTCTATTGAAAATATTAAGAATAATCCTTCGTTGTATAAGGGTAAAAAAGTTACAACACAAGGGTATTATTATGCTTATAATTTATGGCGTGCAAGTCCAAAAACAGGGAATATAGACATAAACAATAAAGTTAACTTAGATGGATTAAATTTATCTTTAAAAATTGGAACGGATAGTATGCAGTCTTTAATTGATAAGTATAAAAGTTATACAAAAACCTCACCACCCAATGTATTTAAATTAGAAGTTACTGGTACTGTTTATACAACTTCATACCCAATAGGTACCAATGAAGGTAGTGGTGTATATCTAGAAGTTGATTCAATGAAAATTGGAGAAATATCTACCCCTATTAATACAGTTCCTATTATTTCAGGCGGAGGAGGTGGTAGTGAATCTTGTAGTGTTCCTTTGTTTACAACTCTACTAAGAATTGGTTCAAAGGGTGATCAAGCTGAATCTCTGCAAGTCCTATTGAATGATCAAGGATTTTTACCAGACAATGAAATTGATGGGTCATTTGGTTTCAAGACTTGGAAAGCTTTGAAAGCCTTCCAGCTAGCTCATGGATTAAAAGGAGATGGTATCATGGGTAAACAAACTAGAGCCTACTTCAATACATTGTGGACCAATCAATGTTTAGCTGATTAGAAAAAGATTAAATTAATTATGAAAAAATTACTGGCTAGTCTGTTCATTTTGGGATTCTTTTTTGCGGGCGCTAATCATGTTCATGCCTCTATCTTAAGTGAAGTGCTTTCACAAATTCAAAGTCTTGAGAATGAGGTTTCTAGATTGAAATCAGAGCTTAAGGCTACTAGTCCTTATTCTTCATATTGGACAAGAGTTGTAAATAATGAAACAAAAAATTTTAATCCAGGGGGATCCTTGCCCATAGTAGCTAACCCAATAGTAACATCCGTTACTCACTCATCAGCAATTCTTAGTGCAAATATAACATTACTAGGCAATCCTGTTTATACAGTATATGGAGTCTGTTATAGTCCAATTTCATCGATAATTCCAAGTATAACAAATGGAGCCACTTGTATAGGTATTCCTACCACGACGACTAGTCTTTCAGCTACAGGTCCATTTATGGTACCAATAATATCTTTAGTTTCCAATACTAAATATAATTATCGTGCCTATGTTGCGAATACAAATGGCATCTCATATTCTCCGTTGATAGAATTTACAACTTTAGATTTAGTTACTAAATATATGTGCAGTGACTCAGATGGCGGAATTGCTCCTTTTACTAAAGGGGCAATATGTAGGGGAAGTTATTGTGAAGTGGATTCTTGTCGTAACGCTAACTCATTAGATGAAAAATCTTGCGACGGTGCATATTTGAAGTCTCAAAATGTTATTTGCAATTGCAATAATGGTGCGTGCACAAGAAATATCATGTCATCCTTATCTCAAATTTAAAGATTTTAAAAGTGTATCCAATTCAGTTCCTTTTATTTCTCTGTACTCTCCTTCATTTAATTTGCCTAGCTCTACGTTCATTATACGAATACGCTTTAGATCTATGACCTTATGGTGTAGAGCCTCGCACATGCGTCTTATTTGGCGTTTCTTACCTTCTGTTAGCACTATATGAAAGGTATCCTTAGATTTAGCTGTAGTGCGCCAGACTTTGCATTTACGACTTACAAATTTATCAAAGTGGACACCACTACCCATAAGCTCTATAAATTTATCTGAGAAATTTGGTTCTACTTTCACGACATATTCTTTCTCATGTACATAAAGAGGTGATAGAAGTCTGTCTGTTACGCGTCCATCATTTGTCATAATTATAAGTCCACGAGAATCCTTATCGAGTCTTCCAATAGGAAAGACTGGAACTTTGAATTTTGTGACTTTCAAAATGTCCTTAGTTTTAATGTCGGGATTTGTTGAAATCCCGACTGCTTTATTGTAAGCATAATAGACGTAACTTTTTTTAGGGACTTTATCGCTGACAGTCACATCACCATCTCTATAGACTTGGTCACCCAAGACAGCCTTTCTCCCATTAATAAAAACATAACCTTTTTTGATTAATTCATCAGCTCCTTTTCTAGTCGAAAAATTATTGAGAGCCAAGTATTTATTTATTCGTATTGGATATTCCATGATTATGTTTTAACTTCGGTATATAGTATAGCCCAGTTAGTAATATGATACCAAGAATAATGAAAAGATACTTAAATGGCAAAACTAGGAAAACCAATGTGGCTATCATCGGAGCGATTATGTAGGCGACAGGGTTCATATCCCGGAAGATTCCCAATAGATAAGCATCTTCTTCTTTTATGTGGGTAAAGAAATAAGTTTCAGATGTTGTTTCGATAATACTTGCCCCAACACGAGTTATAAATAAAATTAATGCCCAAATGGCGATGCTCTTAGTTGTTATAAAAGCAATAGAAAGTGTTGAAATAATTATAATTAAGAAACCAATATACAAGAGGGTCCTTTTCTGTACATGATATTTATCGATAAGAATACCAACTGGTAAGCCTAAAATTATAAAAGGAGTAAGCATGATCGTGAATATTATTCCTATTTGAGTCCAATTAAAATTTAAATGATTATAAAGATATATCGGAGTATAGACAACCATCCATGCAAAGAAAAATTGCAGGATAAAATTAATTACTGTTATGGCTAGTATATTATGGTTTGTTTTTAGATATTTATAAGTTTCTAAGAATGGAGTTTTCTTGTATATTTTATCTTTGAAAGTTTTAACTGAAAAGAGTAATCCAATAGTCATTGCCATAGCCATAAAGAAAGCAAGGGTAAATATTGCCTTATATCCACCTTCTTTCGTAATTAAAAACACAGCAATAAGAGGGGAGGCCATCCATGCGATATTTATAATAGTAAGATAAAGTCCTCTCGTTTTTCCTATGGTTAATGGATCACTAAAATGTTCAATAAATATATCAATACAGAAGAATACTAGAGTGTTTGTCGTGGTGAACAATACAAAAGAAGTCCCTATAATGTAAGGGTTACTACTGGTTATAAGTCCTAAAAGAGCAATAATATTTATCAAAAGAAACACGATGGTTGATTTTTTATTTCCAAAATTTTTTAAAATACTCGAGCTTTTTGTTAAGAGGATAAGAGTAATGAGCGATGCTATCGTATACAAAATTCCTATGAAGCTTTCCTTCATAATTCCAGTTAAGAAAATAGAACTGATGTAGGCAGAAATTGAAATATGCAAAGTAAATATAAATGACAAAGCATACATTCTTTTTAATTTAGGTGATTTCATGTATATTTTAAATACTTAATAATACTGGTATAACAAGTGGTCTTTTTGCAGTCTTTTGGAATAAAAACTTAGATATATTGTCTCCTAAGTTTGTTTTAATATTGTCAAAATTGACTGGATTCATCCCAGCTGTTCCATCTTCAATAGTTTTCTTTATTATTATTCTAACCTGATGAAGCAATTCTTGATTCTCTTTTAGATAGATGAATCCTCTAGAGATTATATCTGGTGATTTACGAAGCTTACCAGTGTTAGAATCAATTGTTGCAATAAGAACGAACATGCCGTCTTGGGCAAGCATCACCCTGTCTCTTATAACTACATCTTGTTCGTCCCCGATAGAGAAGCCATCAACCATCATTGCCCCGGATGGAGCCTTCTCTTTACGTAGAATCATTTTAGATCCATTGTCCACTATCTCTATAATAGAGCCATTATCTGGAACTATGATGTTTTCTTCTGACATTCCGATAGACATGGCAACTTCTTTGTGTTTAACAAGCATTGAATGCCATCCATGAATAGGGATAAAGAACTTGGGATGCGTCTTCTTGTGTAGCCATTTTATATCTTCTTGATTTCCGTGACCTGTAGCGTGAATTGTATCTTCACTTGTTCTATAACTTATAATTCTTATGCCGTGACGGGTTAGATTGTCTTTTAGATGTTGAACGGCGATTTCATTACCGGGGACTATGGACGATGATAAGATGATAGTATCTCCGGGACGAATAGTGAACTTCTTGTGAGTTTTATTGGCAGCACGATTTAAGGCGGCGAATTCTTCCCCTTGAGCACCAGTCATCATTATAAGTATTTTATTTGGAGGGTAATTATCTACGTCTTCTATGGGGATAATTGTTCCTTTCTTGGGTGTGAAGATTCCAGCAGTTTCACATACTTCCATGTTTGTCTTTAGTGATCTTCCATCGAGGACAACTTTTTTACCCAGGGATTCAGCTATCTCTACAATCTTCATTAGACGAGTAATAGAAGAAGCGAAAGCAGATATGATTATTCTACCGGTTCCTTGTCGAATTAATTTACCCAATCCCTCATGAACCCAAGCTTCTGGAATAGAAAATCCCTCGTTTTCAATATTGGTCGAATCAGTCAAAAGTAAAAGAACTTTTTCTTTGTCAAAAAAGGCGTATTCCTTTTCCTCTTCATCGGAGACCACACCGTTTATTTGATCAAGTTTAAAGTCTCCTGGGGTGACGATTGAACCATAAGGAGTTTCAATGACAATTCCCATTGAATCAGGCATTGTGTGGGTTACACCAAAGAAACGGATACGTAATTTCCCAGCATAAATCACAGAATCTTTCTCAACGATGTGTGCATTTAAAGGAGGTAGGTGAGAGAATTCTTCCTGACGTTTCTTCATAACTAAAATAGAAAGATTTCGAGAGTAGAGTGGAGGATTGCCAATACGACTCATAACAAGCGGAATTCCACCAATATGGTCCAAGTGACCATGGGTGACGAGCATCGCTCTTATCTTATCCTTACGTTCTTCCAAATATGTTGTATTTGGAATGATATAATCAATTCCAGGAGTATCTTCTGTTTTAAATTGCATGCCAGCATCAATGACGATAATATCATCACCGATTTCTATAGCAGTCATGTTCTTGCCTATTTCTTCAGCTCCACCTAGAGGAATTATACGAATAGTCCCAGGAGCTGGTGGAGGAATCAGAATCATTTTGTTTTTCCTAACGACGACGGCATTTTCTTTGGGTGGAACAGGTGTTCCAGCACGAGGTCTTCGTCCTCCTTTGCTATTACCATACTGGTAACTCCCACGACTCATAGGTTTATTATTTTTAGGATTTACTTGTGTTTGTTGTGGAAGAGTAGATATCTTAGCCACGGTTCCATTTTTGGGAATCCCTGGTTTATGTATTACTCTAATGTTGTTTGTTTTTCGAAACGCGAAATTATTATTTCTATTAGCACCACTCTGTGGCGTCTTTGTTTTATTGTCCATATTTTTATATTAGTTTTTAATGTTTTTATTATTTGGTAAAGATTTTCCAGACGTGATCAGTATTTGCATACCAAGTATAAACAGATGCAAATCTATCCGAAGGATTTATTAATGTATTTATATTTATATTATTTAGGTTTTTTGTAGTCGCATACAAGTATTTTGGAGAATATATTAATAAAGCAGGCAGGTCTTTATTAAATTCTTCAATAAAAATTTTATACTTAGTTATTCTATCTTCAGTTGCAATTGTTTTTTGGGCATCTTCTAGTATTTTGTCTACTTTAGAATTACTATACATAGAGATATTTAGCCCTGGGTCTTTCTTTTGTGACGAATGCCAGAATAAAAATAGATCGGATTCATGATTGATTCTTTGACCAAAGAAGAGTGCTTCATATTCACGATTTTGGATAATTTTATTTAAGGGTCCTATTTCATAAACTTTCTCTGTATTGACGCGTACACCAATTGCCTTTAATTGATTTTTAATTATTTCAGTAGATTGCTTAAATTCTGGTGTATCTAGAGTGGTTAACGAAAATTCAAGTGTAACTAATTGACCGTTGTTAACTTTAACTTTTTCAGTTATTGTTTTTTTACCTACTTTTTTAGTTTTGTCTATCGTCGTTATTCCTCCTTTGGTACGGAATCCATCATCTCCTAGGATCCATCCACTCTTGTTTAGAAGTTCATTTGCCTTGTTTATAGAATCAGAATCTATATTAATTGCTCCATCATTTTTCAGAATAGTTTCTGGAATTGGATTTTCTGCTATTGTCCCATACCCATATAGAACCTGTTCGATAATTTCTTTTCTATTTAATGCATAGTTAAAAGCCATTACAACGTTTGGGTCAGTAAATATTTTGTTATTCGTACTGTTGTAAAATAATCCAAATATTCTTGGGGTAGAAGTTGTGTATATAACATGAGAATTTTTATCTAGAGCGATTGCATTTATAGGACTTATTCCACCCGCTTGGTCTATTGATCCATTAGATATAGCCTCTATTAAATCCTTCTCATTTGAGAAAGATTTAATATGGAGTGTTTTAATATTGGGAACATCAAGGGCAAAATCTGAAAAACTTTTTAATATATATTCTTCAGGAATTCCATCTTTATTTTTTATTACGGATTTAATTTTGTAAGGTCCTGAGCCGATAGCTTTAATATTAAAAGGGGAGATACTAAATTGAGATTCTTTCTCTTTCCATATATGCATTGGTAATATTCCTATGGTCATATTGTCTAGAAAAGATATGTAGGTTTTATTTAAAGTAAATATTACAGTTCTATCATCTTTTTTTTCTACTGTTACCCCATTCCATCCTGTGCGGGGACTTTTAATAGTAGGGTCTTTTATTTTATCAATAGTGAAAACTACATCATCTGCTGTTACTGGTTTTCCGTCGTGAAAACGAGCGTCTTTCTTTATTATGAATGTATAAGTAAGTCCATCAGGGGAGATTGTATAAGATTCTGCTAGGTCGAGTATATATGTTCCATCAGGAGATCTCCTTACAAGTCCGCTATAAACGAGAGATACTAAATCTTTATCTGCATCAGATAGAGCAAGTACTGGGTTCACTAGTGTGGGCATACCGATAATCCCTTCTGTGATAGACCCACCCTTCATGGGCACATCAACCAGAAATTTATTGTTTAAATTATTCAAAATAATAAGCATAGAAACAAAAGCCACAATCAGAGCAACTGTAAAAATATAAAATTCTTTTTTAGAGAATGATACTAGTGCATCTCTAAGGTTTTGTTTTTTGGGAATTCGAAATTCTTTTATAAATGAAAGAAATTTATGCATAATGCACTCTTTGAGAGTTAAATTGTTAGTTGTTATATTATGTAGAAAATACTACTTAATGAATATTGCTACAAGAGATGAAGCTGTCAGTAGAATAGCAACAATAATAGTAAAAATGAAAAGAAACTTTTCAAATCCACGACGTGTATGGTAAAGGCCCCCCGAATCTCCTCCTCCAAGTATTCCTCCTACTCCCGCATCAGAATGTTGTAGTAGGATAGCGGCAATAAGGATAATAGATAGTATTATTTGTATATAAGGCAATATATTAGCAATAATCGTCATAAGTTACATGGTACTATATTTTACTTAATTTTGCAAGAAAATATACTAATCATTGGGTTCAACGTGTATAAGAATATTGGAAATTTCGGGTATTTCTGTTTGGAGTTGGTCTTTAAGTTTATGAGAGATAGCATGTCCTTCTTTGACAGAAATTTCTCCTTTGACTTTTATATGCAGGTCTATGTAGTATTTCATCCCAGCTTTTCTTGCGAAACATTTTTCTGTTCCTAATACACCATTTACTCTAATAGAACATTCTCGTATTTTATCTATAATTTCTTTATTTATATGTTCGTCCATTACTTCACTTAGAGCAGGCCTAAAGATTAAGTAACAATTATAAAGAATGAAGCCTGCTGCGAAAAGAGCAGCCCAGTCGTCGGCAGATTCAAAACCTTTACCAAAAATCAAAGCAATAGTAATACCTATAAAAGCGGCCACAGAGGTTATAGCGTCACTTCTGTGGTGCCATGCATCAGCTTTTAGCGATGAGCTTTTCGTTTCTATACTCTTTTTTATAACTAATCTATATGAGATTTCTTTCCAAATAATTATTCCCGCTAGAACGAAAAGAGTATATAAGCGAGGCAATTCATGTGGAGTCCCGATATTTATAATAGCCTGACGAGCAATAATACTTGCAGAAATTACTAAGAATCCTACAATAGCAAAAGTTACAAGAGGCTCGATACGACCGTGTCCGTATGGATGGTTTTCATCTGCTGGTTTATTTGAGTATTTAATTCCAATTAAAACTAAGGTAGAAGAAAATATATCGGTAGTTGATTCGATGGCATCTGCGATGAGAGCGTATGAATTACCAAAATATCCCGCGACCCATTTAATGATAGAAAGTATGGTATTACTTATAATACTGAAGTATGCTGTTTTTGTGGCGGTACGCTCGAGAGACATAAGGGTAGTTTAGCATGAAAAAATTGAGAGAGGAAATTATATAATAGAGGAATAAAATTAAAAGTAGTACTAGTAATTTATATCTTTTTTTGCTAGTATGTTTTTATGCCCAGGTGGCGGAATTGGTATACGCGCTAGTCTTAGGAACTAGTGGAGCAATCCTTGGAGGTTCAAGTCCTCTTCTGGGCACCATATTAAAAAACACTATTTTATAGTGTTTTTTAATATGGTATGGCTATTGACTTAAAATTAAGATTCAGTTTTAATAGAGGAAACTAATAAAATAAAAAATGGAAACAACACGAACTTTTTCGTCCTTATCAGAGCTAGGAGAGGAAACTCTCCGTTCTGGTGATTTACTTTTATTTCCAGGGTATAAATATCTTGTAGCCCCAAGTTCTTTACTAAATGAGGTAAAAGATGGTGATCATGACGCTATCTTTATATTTCTTAAAATAGAAGACAAGTATAAATTTTGTGAAGACATCTACGGGTATCCTTCTTGCGAACAATGCCAAATGACTGGTCAATTTCCTCCCTCACAGGAACATGACTATGAGTCTTTAACCAAATTGGCTAAAGAATTTTGGATTTTGTTTCAAAAAAGGAAAAAAGTTTTCCGTAGCTCCAAAGATTTTAAGAATAGAGAAGTCGTCAAACTTAACGACGAGTTTATCATTGATGGAATGGAATATGTAGTTTGGTCAAACACGTTATTTAGGAAATATGCGAAAGATCCAAACAAAATTTTTAAAACTCTTTTAATCTGGAATGGTAAAGAATATTGCGATAAGCGATATAAGTATTCTATGCCTTCTACTCTAGGTTTTCCTAATTATAAAGAACATGATTATATCGCTGCAACGTCAGTTATAATATCATTTATGAGAAGGTGGGAAAGATGGAGTTTTTTCTTTAAATTTGTAAATAAGTACCTTCGTTAATGTCGTTAATAATGTACAAGAAGCAAAAATCTAAATCTTGATTTTTGCTTCTTTTTTTGAGGCCTGGGGCGGAATTGAACCGCCGCATAGAGATTTTGCAGATCTCTGCCTTACCACTTGGCTACCAGGCCGATATTTAAATCGGAGTTGAATAATCTTTGAGAAGGGGCCGGCGGAGGTCGACGGACCGAGCAATGAGCAAATTTTCAGCAGAAAATTATGCGGACCCTTCGAGAAGAGTTATTCAACGTAGATTCTCTTCTCAATTCTCTTATCCTAACCTTGAATCAACAATTCGTCAATTCGTTGACGATTCTTTTCTCCCTCATCTATTTGTACTTCAAGAAAGGGGATAGGGTTTATCTTGAGCCATTTCTTCACGTGTTTACGTAAGTCTCCTAAGTTCCTTCTTATGAATCCAAAGGCAGCATTCTCTTTCTCTCGAGGAAGGACGCTTATCATTATCTTGGCTCTTTTATTGTCAGGAGAAAGAAGCACCCTCGTGACAGTGATAAGAGAAGTAGGACCCGCTTCTCTTTCGATGAAAGTAGCAGCAAGCTCCTTGATGTGGTTTGTAATTTTCTCTGTTCGATATTCTGACATAGTAGATATGATTTATTTTCTACGGAAATATTATAATTATTTAATGACGACAATAAAAGCTTCAAGTACATCTCCGGGAGCAATTGTTATCTTTGTTTCTACTTGTACTCCACACTCACTTTCCTCAAGGACTTCCTTGGCTTTTATTTTATTCTGCTGAAGCTCCACTATCTTACCATGTCCTATTTCAAAGTCACGACGCATAATACGGACTTGGCCACCATTTACGATTCTACCATTGACAACTTTCCCTCCGACGACTTGCTTGTCTTTTGTTGATCCAAAAGTCCTTATTATTTTTAGAGACCCTGTCACCTCGATTGTTTCCACTCTTGGTCTTCTTTCTTCTATCAATATTTTAAGCCAGTCTGTAAGTTTGTAGATAATATCAAAGACTTCTACGTTTATTTTCAAAGTTTCATTTAGGTCGCGTGCTCCAGCATCAAGCTTAGTATTGAATCCGACAACAATAGTCTCCTTGTTGGCATTGGCCATTTTAAGATCAGATTCATTGATAGCCCCAACTCCAAAACTGATAATTTTATAAGAGATCTCTTCATTATTTAATTTACCGATTTCTTTTTCTATTGCTTCCATTGATCCAACAACATCAGTTTTAATTATTATAGGAATTATTTTTCCCGTAGGAGCTATGTATTTGTTCTGTGTCTTGTTTTCAAGTAGAGCACTCTTCATTATTTCTATATAATTTTCTGCTTCTTTTTTACTCCCAAATGATTCAAAAGTATTTCCGACTTCTGGCATTGATTCAAAACCTGTAAGTAAGATAGGGGAGGAGAAAGTTGCTTCCTTAATAGGTTTACCTTGGAAGTTTTCCATCATGCGAGTTGAGACAAGTGCAGTTCCTGCAACGACAATCATACCCGATTTAAGTGTTCCATTCTTTATAATGCATGTAGCAGAAATTCCACGCTTTGGTTCACGATTTGCTTCAATAATTATTCCTGAAGCATTTAAAGATGAGTCTCCTGTGAATGCTTGTATATCAGAAACTAAAAGAATCATATCGAGGAGTTCGTTTACTCCAGTACCTACTTTAGCTGATATTGGTACAAATGGGATGTCTCCACCTAATCCTTCTAGATAAATACCTTTTTCTACAAGGTCCATTTTGGTTTTTTCTATATTTGCATTTGGTCTGTCTATCTTATTGATAGCGACGATGTAGGGGATCGAACTTTCTATGATTGTATTGTAAGCTTCAAGGGTTTGAGCTTTTACAGAGTCTTCTGCAGAAACAACCAATATCGCGATATCAGCAGCCAGTGCACCTCGAGCACGCATTTTAGAGAAAGCTTCGTGTCCTGGAGTATCTAAAAAAGTTATTTTTCTATCCGATCCCCCCTCATCTTTGTGTTTTACTTCATATGCACTGATTGATTGGGTTATACCTCCTGCTTCACCTTCCACAATGTTTGATTTACGGATGTAGTCAAGTAGGGTAGACTTGCCGTGATCAACATGCCCCATGACAACAACCACAGGTGGACGTACCTTTTCGCTAGAATTGTTATTCTTATTTATCTGATTTGTATTCATATATAATTTATTTTGATTTTTCCAAGACCTCTTTTTCTTCCGCTGAAAGTTCAAATTCGGATTTACCTCCAACTATAGGTTTTGCAAAAATACTCATACGATCACGAGCATAAAGACTAGACATCACTACTCCGTTTCCTTCATCATTTATAAATGAGATTGCGAAACTTTGATTGCTCCCAGCTTCTAAAAATGGATTGAATCGTACTGTTTCTACTTTTCGAATAGATTTATCTAATCGTCTATCTATTATTACTAAGTGCTCGTCGATCTTTTTTTGAGATTCATCTAGCTCTTTCATTTGTTTACCCAAAAGAAGCATGACTTCTTCAAGATTGCGGGCCTTGGTTCCAGCAAAAAACTTTTTGAATCTGTATTCTGTCAGGTTTACCCATAATAACAATATAACTAAGATACCTGATAGAATATAAATAAGAATAGACATAGTCATAACTTAAAAGAGTATATACTAATAAGGCCTTTTTTACAACTCTTTTTCGTGTAAGGTCAAATTTAGACTCTATGATATAATTAATATATGGTTAAAAATGTTAATAAAACTTATCTCGATTATGCCTCTGCTACTCCTATTGATAAGAGGGTTTTGAAATTAGTATCTTTTTATGAAAAAAAGCTTTTTGCAAATGCTACTTCTATTCATAGTGGTGGAGTAAAAGCTAGAAACATTATCGAAGAAGCAAGAGAAAAGATTGCAAGGGGTATGAATGCCCACAGTGACGAGGTCATCTTTACTGGAAGTAGTACTGAAAGTATTGCTATGGTTATTCTGGGAGTTGTAAATAATTATCAGTTAAACAACAAGGGTCACATACCTCATATTATTACAAGTAAGATAGAGCATCCGGCTGTCATAATGAATTTTAAATTATTAGAAGAGAGAGGAAAAGCCGAAGTAACTTATATAAAAGTAAATGAAAATGGAATAGTTAATCCTAAAGATATAAAAGAGGCGATAAAGAGTAATACCGCTCTTGTATCAATAATGTATGCCAACAATGAAATTGGCACGATTGAACCCATCCAAGAAATTGCAAAAGAGATAAGACATTATAGAAAAGGGAAGGGAGCTCCTCAAGGCCTTGCCTCGGACTCTCTTGAGGCAAGGCCTTTTCCCGCTTCTTATCCCTTATTTCATACTGATGCAACCCAAGCTATCAACTATTTAGATATTTCAAATGTAGACAAGTTAGGAGTGGATATGCTTTCTTTTAATGGATCAAAAATATATGGACCCAAAGGAGTAGGTGTCTTGTATAAAAAAAGGGGTATAAAACTTTCCCCTATATATAGCGGAGGAGAGCAAGAGTTTGGACTACGTTCTGGAACTGAGAATGTTTCTTCTATCGCAGCAATAGCTTTGGCATTTGAAATTGCAAACAAAATGAAAATGAAAGAAGCAAGTAGACTCACTAAACTTCGTGATTATACTATCGGTAAATTGTTAAAAATAAATAATGATAATTTTAAAATAGTTTTAAACGGTGATACAAAAAACAGACTTCCCAATAATATAAATATTTCTATATCTAATATTTCAAGTGAGCTTCTGGTGATAGAGCTCGATGCCAAGGGGATAGAGGTCTCAGCAAAGTCGGCGTGCAAAAGTGGAGAAGACGATGAATCATATGTAATAACAGAAATAAGAAAAGCCAAAGGAGAAACTTATAAAGGCGAAGAAGGCTCTCTTCGTATAACTCTCGGGCGTGATACCAAAAAGACTGACATAGATAAATTCATCCTTACCTTATCTAAAATTTTAGATAAGTATAAAAAGTGGAAAAAATAGGTAGATATGATAGAATACAGGTATGGATATTAAAGATTTAAACAAAAAACAGCTTATATTGCTTACCTTACTGATAACTTTTGTAGTGTCTATTGCTACGGGGATTGTTACTGTTTCCCTTATGAACCAGATGCCGAAAGCCATACCTCAGACCATAAATAATGTGATTCAAAGAACGATAGAGAAAGTAACAACAGTAGAGACTCCAGCTAAAGAAAGTGCCCCAGCTACTAATACACCAAATGGAAGTATTGTTCTCGGAGATGGAGATGCTGTCGTGTCTATCTATGCAATAGACGGTAGTATTCCTGTCACAGAGGCAACGAACCAATCCGCACCTTCTACTACAGATGGTACAGCTGAGACTCCTACAACAACAAAAGAACTTGGACAAGGTATTATAATTTCAGATGTAGGATTAGTTCTTGTAGATTCATCTATACTAAATGAAAGCTTGAGGTATAAAGTAATTTTGAATAAGACAGATTTTGATGCAACAGTTTTGAAAAAGTTTACAAACGGATTTAGTATTTTAAAAATTTCAGAAAAGAAAGCTATTATTGAAACACCAGCGAAGACTGATGAATCAAAAGTAACGCAATAATTTTTTATTAATATTTTTACTAGTCACTAGAACCTAGTTGCTAGAACCTAATTTATGCCCCCATTTAATCATTTTACAACTAAAGCTAAAGAAGTTATCAGGAAAGCTCACGAGCTAGCTATTGAGCGTGGACAGAATCATGTAAATACACTTCATCTTCTTATCTCACTTCTGATACAAGAAGAGTCTCTCATAATTTCCATTTTAGAAAAAATGGAAATAGATACTACTCTATTGGTAGATAATTTAAGCGATATGATAGAATCCCCTGAGAATAGGAACACTCTTTCTCCTTCTTATCAGCTCTATCTCACTCCTGATTTGGCTCAAGTCATAGAATCTTCTAGTAAAATAGCTACAGATATGAAAGATGATTTTGTTTCGACTGAACATTTATTTTTCTCTTTACTTGAGACTCCAGGTGAAGCTAGAGAACTTCTTGGTAAATTTAAAATAAATAAAGACCAAGTCTTAGAAGTTTTAAATCAGCTTAGAAAAGAAAAAGGTAATGAAGTAAATACTCCCAAGCAACCTAAGCTTATCAATAAATTTACAAGGAATCTTACTTTACTTGCTCGTCAAGACAAGCTTGACCCAGTCATAGGGCGTGATAGAGAGATTATGCGTATGATGCAAATCCTATCTAGGCGCACGAAGAATAATCCTATACTTATAGGAGAGGCAGGTACTGGCAAGACAGCTGTTGCAGAAGCTTTGGCACAAAGAATTGCAAAGAATGATGTTCCTGAGAGTTTGAAAGATAAAGAAGTAGTGTCTCTGGACTTAGGCTTACTTTTAGCAGGGACGAAGTACAGAGGAGAGTTTGAAGAGAGACTCCGTGGAATCCTTAAAGAGATAGAGAAAGCCGAAGGTAAAATAATTCTTTTTATAGATGAGATCCATACTATTGTTGGAGCAGGGAGCTCTGAAGGATCTCTCGACGCTTCGAACATGCTAAAGCCGGCACTAGCTCGAGGAGAACTTCGTGCAATAGGAGCGACAACTTTAAAAGAATATCAAAAGCATATAGAAAAGGATCCTGCCTTAGCACGTCGTTTCCAGCCTATCTTTATAGATGAACCAAGTGTAGACGATACTATCGCTATTCTTCGTGGGCTCAAAGAAAAATATGAACTTTTCCACGGTGTTCGAATTACTGATGATGCTATTGTTTCTGCTGTAACTCTTTCAACCCGTTACATTACTAACAGATATCTTCCAGATAAAGCCGTAGATCTTATCGACGAAGCTTCTTCTGCTCTTCGTATTGCCCTTGAGAACAAGCCACCTATACTCGAAGATGCACATCGTAAAATTATGCGTTTTGAAATAGAAAAGGAGGCATTACTAAATGAGATCGGCAGAGACTCAGGCAAAACTGAATCAAGTAAAAAGGCAGAAGCACGTGTGAAAGATATAGACAAAGAGATAGGCAACTTGAAAGAGAAGACTCACGAGCTTGAACTTAAATGGAAGAATGAGAAAGAAACTGTCGTAAGTATTCGTAGTATTAAAAAGGAATTAGAAACTTTACGTCTCGAAGGTGAGAACTCAGAAATGCACGCTGACCTTGCTCGTGTCGCTGAAATACGTTATGGAGAGATTCCAGATTTAAAGAAAAAGTTAGATACAAAGCTTCTAAGACTTAAGAAATTACAAAAGTCACGAAGAATTTTGAAAGAAGAAATCACGGCTGAAGATATTGCAGAAGTTGTCTCTATGTGGACAAGCATTCCTCTTTCAAAAATGCTTGAAGAAGAAAGAGAAAAATTAGCAAACATAGAAGATGTTCTCCGGGCTCGCGTAATAGGGCAGGATGAAGCTATAAAAAAGATTGCGAATGTTGTTCGTAGGAATAGAGCGGGTATTTCAGATCCAAACAAGCCTATTGGTTCATTTATATTCTTGGGTCCTACAGGTGTAGGGAAAACTGAGCTTACAAAAGCATTGTCAGAATTTATGTTCAACGATGACAATGCTCTTATCAGAGTAGATATGAGTGAGTATATGGAGCGTCATAGTGTCTCAAAGCTTATAGGTTCACCACCAGGCTATGTTGGTTACGATGAGTCAGGAAACTTAACCGAAGCTGTACGTCATCGACCTTATTCTGTAATTCTTTTTGATGAGATTGAGAAGGCTCACCCTGAAGTTTTCAATGTACTCCTTCAAGTATTAGACGAAGGACGCCTGACAGATGCAAAGGGTAGAATTGTGAATTTTAAGAATACGATTATAATTTTGACCTCAAACATCGGCTCTCAATTTATCGAGAAGATGGAGACTTTAGGTTTTACCAATAAATCAAAAGTAGATGAGTATACCCAGACCAAAGAAAAAGTCTTAGAATCTTTGAAAGATTATTTCCGCCCCGAATTCTTAAACAGACTCGATGATACAATTGTCTTCGATATTCTTTCCCTTGATGCTATAAGGCATATTGTAGACTTGAAGATAAAAGTGGTAGTGGATAGACTAAAGGCTAAAGAAATTGGTTTTGAAATTTCAAACGATGCTTTGACTTACTTGGCAAAAGAAGGCTATAACCCTCACTATGGCGCAAGACCATTAGGGCGACTTATACAAGACAAAATACTTAATCCTGTTGCGACGTTTATAATAGGCAGAGGAGTGAAGAAGGGAGACATTGTAAATGTAACAATGAGAGATAAAGAAATTATAGTAGAAATGAAAAAAGGTAAAATTGTATCAAATGTGAGAGTTCGAGGAAGAATGGGAGTAAAATAATAATATTATTAATAAAAATATAAAAATATGAATAAATGGAGTATAGATACAATGCATTCAATAATAGGTTTTAAAGTAAAACATCTAATGATCTCAAATATTAGAGGCCAGTTTAATAAGTTTGATGGAAGTGTAGAAATGGAGGACAGTGACTTTATTAAAGCTTCAATAAAATTCAAAGCCGAAACCAATAGCATAAGTACCAACAATACAGATAGAGATGGGCATCTTATGTCTCCTGACTTTTTTGACGTTACTAAATTCCCTGTAATATCTTTTGTCTCAAAAGAAATTACAGAAAAAGGTGATAACAATTTTGTAGTAACTGGAGATTTAGAGATACATGGAGTAGTTAAAGAGGTTAATCTAGATGTGAAGCTAAATGGAATTGGAGAAAATATGAATCATCAAAGTATTATGAGTTTTGATGCCCTAGGAACTATTAATCGTAAAGATTTTGGTTTGAATTGGAGTGCTACTTTAGATAAAGGTGAAATAGTTGTTTCTGATAATGTTGATTTAGATATAAGTGTAGAGTTAGTTAAGAGTAATTCTTAATAGAAATATTGATTTATGAAAATAATAGCTTTATCTACTTCCCCTTCACGTAATAGGAATTCTGATACAATGCTTGATAATTTTATTATTGGGATGAATAAAGTTGCTGGTATTGAGGTAGAGAAGATATACTTAGAAGATATTCCTATTGATTTCTATAATTATGAGAATAGTACTGGTCCTGCTTTACATGAAGAAAAGTTTAGAGATCTTATTGGTAAAATAGAGAATTCTGATGGATTAGTTATAGCTACTCCTACTTACAATTTTTCTGTACCTGCCCGTCTGAAAAACTTTATAGATAGGATTAGATTTCTTGCCTTAGATTTAACTAAGCATAATAAATTTGGACAACCAGTAGGTAAGCTATCTTATCTGAGGACATATTTTATTGTATCTGGAGGAACCCCCAATTGGGCTGAGACTATTCTTTTCTTTGCTTTTCCTTCTTTTTGGTTAAGAGGTGTGTTCTTGTACTTTGATGCTAAGGTTCTCGGAGCTTTTTATACTGGAAATATTAAAGCATTTGAAGATAAAGTTATTCTTGATAAATGTATTAAAAAGGGTGAAAGATATGCAAACATGGTAAAAAACAAGAAAGGAAACTCTATATTAGAAAGAATTTTCTGGAGAGCCCCGCAAGTATAGTTGTTAATTCGTAGTAGTAGTTTGTATTTTTGTTTTAGTAAATATATAATTACTCTTATGCAAGAAGAGAAAGTATTATTTAAAGCGACGGTTTGTATACCTATAAAGGATGGCCAAGTTCTTCTTGGTATGAAAACCAGGAAGATAGGTATGGGTTGTTGGAATGGCTATGGTGGTGGAGTAGACGAGGGAGAGACTATTGCAGAATGTGCTATTCGAGAATTAGAGGAAGAGGTTGGACTGAAAGCCAAGTTTGATGATTTAGAGAAAGTAGCTATCGTGGATTTTCATAATGAGAAAAGTGATGGAAGTATGTTCGTATCACGGGTCCACTTTTTCTTGGTGAAAGATTGGATAGGGGAACCAACTGAGACAGAAGATGGAGCTATGGTAACTCCAACCTTCTTTGATCTTACTGATTTGCCTTATGACAAGATGATGCCGGCAGACAGAGAATTCTTCCCTTTGATTTTAAATGGCAAAAAGGTTCTTGTAGAATCACACTACACTCCCTACCAGAAAGAATTGAAACGAGAAGTGAAAATACAAGAAGTGGAAGAATTGCCTGAAGAATAATAAAAATCGTGAGGCAAGGCCTCACGATTTTTGGTTTGACAAAAGGTGAAGAAGTGATAAGGTAATAAGAAAAGAATTTATTTCATTCACGATTGTTTAACTAAAATTTAATAATATGAAGAAGATAATGATTGTTTCAGATAATCTTTTGGATTATAATCATATTTTTGGACTTTTTGATGCCTTAATTGATAATCCCGAATATGATGTCGAGACCATTCTTTACATTGAGGATGCTCGATATAGGCTAAAAGTTCTAAGTTATGATTTAATTGTCATAGATGTAGCAAATTCACCATTTGGGCAGTTTAGTCTTGAAGAAACTCAAGGTGGAAATATTACAGGCATTGTATGGTGTGAAAAAGAACTTTTGGGGCTAGGCATTCCAATACTTTTTTGGTCTAATTGGGAAGACCATCCCAATTTGGTTAAAAATTTTATCTCAAAATATCCTGAAAACAAAATTGGATTTTTGTGGAGAGTAAGTCTTGACAAGAACCATTTGTCTGAGGGTATAAAGAATTTTTTAAATTACTAAGCCATAAGAAAAGCCGTAAGCTTATCTTATGGCTTTTCTTATATCTAATTTCTTTTGTGCGCCGAGTTGGACTCGAACCAACGATGCCCGAAGGCCGGAGATTTACAGTCTCCTGGAATAGCCGCTATCCGATCGGCGCAAATCGTCTTCAATTTTCAAATATCGAACTATGTGTTTATGATTTGAAGGTTTAATTTCTTCAAAAAATCTTTTTATATCTTTTCTTCTGGTAAGATACAAATTATATAAACTAATACTCGATGGATTATATCTTAACCTTTTTAACATTAATTGTAAAGATTTAAGAATAGGTAATGATCTATTACAAAAAGACATTTGGACACCATATTTTAATTTATATATTGATCCATCTGTGTCAAAAAATCCCCTTAAAAAACTTTTCATATATTTATCTTTACTAAAAATCCACGAAGGAACATCAACTTGAGATTTAACTTTATTTGAAACAAGCCCTTTCTTAAATAACCATGAGGTTATTTCAACTGAACCTAGATAAACATCTCTATATCCAGTATTACGAATAGAAATTTTTGCACTCGTTTCAAATATTTTTTTAATAAGTAAACTAACATGTTCAGCATATTTTTCTTCTTTATTTCCTAGACTAACAACAACTTGGAAATGGCTTATATGTCCATCACCAAGCATTATTCCAAAAAATTCTGCTAAATCTTCAGAATATTTATTAGGAATTTGTACCCCTTTTCTTTTTTTCAGGTAATTATCTTTTAAGTGAGGCTCTGTCTTTATTTTCAGACGTTTCATCCTTCTAAAAATTGTTGATTCTGGTATTTTTAGAATTTCTGAAATTTCATGTAGACTTTTATTCTTTTTAACATAAAGATAAAAAAGCTCAGAATAATATTTTGTCTCCTCTTCCTTTGTCCAACATTTAGCCATTATTATATAATAACAATTTTCATAATAAATTGCAATTGACTACTCTACTATATACTTAAATTTTTCAACATTTAAAAAATATGCTAAAATAAAGACATATGTCACAGCTTTATAGTAATTCAATTTTTTGGATAGATATAGAAAAGATTAAGCCGAATCCTTTTCAGCCTCGTCGTGAGTTTGACGAAGCACGTTTGAGGGACTTGGCTGATTCGATTCGTCAGTATGGTATTTTACAACCGCTTACAGTTTCTCGTATTGAGATAGTGAAGGAAGACGAAGGTATAGTAGTAGAGTATGAGCTCATTGCCGGAGAGAGAAGGCTTCGAGCCTCCAAGCTTGCCGGACTCACACAAGTCCCAGCTATCATTCGTGTGGGGGATGACAACATGGCCAAGCTTGAGCTTTCTATTATTGAGAACCTTCAACGCGAAGATTTGAATGCAGTTGAGCGTGCTCGAGCATTCTTCCGACTTGTAGAAGAGTTTAAGTTCAACCATACTCAGATTGGTCAGAAAATGGGGAAGAGTCGCGAGTACGTTTCCAACACTCTTCGTCTACTTGCTCTCCCTCAAGAGATGCTAGATGCTCTATCCGCTGGTAAAATAAGCGAAGGTCATACACGTCCTATCCTTATGCTTTCTGACAGACCCGATGAGCAGTCTGTGCCACTGTCCGTGACGCAGAGAAGATTGCTCGCAAAATTGCCTTTGATAAGGTTCGAAAGAAGGAGTATATTCAAGACCCAGAAATAAGCGAAATAGAAGGCAAGCTTCAAGAAACCCTTGGTACGAGAGTTCACATAGAAAGGAAAGAAAATGGAGGGTATATTACAATTGACTTCTTTACCAACGACGACCTTCGAACGATTTTAGGTCTTATTAAATCAAAAGAAGAAGGAGGTAACCCGAATCTAATGCTTGAGAATTTTATTTCTCAGAAAGAATCAGAAATAAATAGAGAAGATTTGAAAGAAAATCAAGAAGTTTTAAATTCTCAAATACAACCCCCAAAAAATGATATAGGGGATTTAGAGAATATAGAGGATAGTATTAAGTTGATGGAGGATAGAACAAATGAAGAAATAAAGAAAGCTGAAGAAGATATAGATCTCTATAATATTAAAAATTTCTCAATTTAAAAATAAAAAAACCTACAGATAAGGTCTGTAGGTTTTTTATTTTAGTTTTTCCCAAATGATAAAAACTTAGAAAGGAGACTGTGCTGTTTTAGGTAGGCATTTATTTCTCGACGAGCCAGACTTGTTTTTGCATGATCTAGCCATTTAGAGGAAGGATTTGTATTCTTGTTTACCTGTATCTCTACAATATCATGTGTTTTTAATATAGTTCCCAATGATGTATTTTTCCCATTAATTTTGGCTCCTTGTGCATGATTCCCAATATCAGTATGTATAGCATAGGCGAAGTCTATAACAGAAGAATCTTCAGGTAAGTCAATAATGTCTCCTTTCGGAGTAAAGATAAAAACTCGATCCCTGAAGAAATTCATTCGAATTTTTTCCAAGAAATCTTCTGGTTTTTCATTTTCATGATCTTTATTTAAATCATGGAGTTTATTTAACCACTCTAACTCTTTGAGATCAGGATTTTTTTCTGCATCTTTTGCTTTATATATAAAGTGTGCAGCTATACCATTTTCTGCTTGTTCGTGCATTTCGTGCGTTCGTATCTGGATTTCTACGATTCCTCCAGTTCCTGTGAATATTGTTGTATGGAGACTTTGATATCCGTTTGCCTTTGGCATTGCTATATAGTCTTTGATACGATTAGGTACGGGTGTCCATTCTCCGTGAATAATACCTAGTACATGATAGCAGTCAGATACAGTGTCTACCATTACACGCATGGCTATAATGTCATATATCTTACCAATATCCATATTGTACTTTTGAAGTTTCTTCCAGAGTGAATATAAATGCTTCTGACGATAATCTATCTTTGTATTTTTAATTTTTGCTTCTAGTATTTTTTCTTTTAGTCTATCTCTAACTTCAATTAAATATCTTTCTTTTGCATCCTTTCTTTCTAAAAGCAATTTTTTAACATCTTCATATTCCTTAGGATAAGCATACCGGAAAGCCGCATCTTCAAGTCTTCCCTTAAGACGTCCCATTGAGAGCCTGTCTGCAAGGGGTGCGTATATTTCTAGGGTTTCAAGAGCGATACGTTTTTGTTTGTCAGGACGTATATGTTCCAATGTTTCTATGTTATGAAGTCTATCTGCAAGTTTAATAGTAAGCACTCTTAAGTCTTCTGCCATAGATACGAAGAATCTTCTTAAGTTTTCAACCTTACGCTCGATACCTTTGTATCTCACAGTTCCTAACTTGGTAACACCATTAATCAGAGAAAGTATTTCTTCTCCGAATTCTTTCTTGATATCCTCTTCTGTTATAGAAGTGTCTTCTATAACATCATGAAGCAACCCTGCCGCAATTGTCTTTGCTTTCATTCCTAATTCAGCTAAATTTTTGGCTGTTGCAAAAACGTGGTTGAAGTACGGTTCACCACTTTTACGAAGTTGACCAGCGTGAGCTTTTTTAGCAAAATCATAAGCTCTTTGTATGAGGTTCTGATCTTCTTTATGTAAATGATGAATTAAATCAAGTATTTCTTCTACCTTTGGTTTCATAAATATAATTATACCATAACAAAATAATATAAAAACTAGCTTTTTTAGCTAGTTTTTATAATGCATTCTTATTTTTTATTGGATTTGATATTATCTCCAAGTTTATGAGGATTATGGTTTCTGCACATTCTATTTGAACATCTTTCTGGAATTGTTTTGGTCCCCTCCATCATAAGAGATTGGCAAAGAGGACAAATATTCCCCGTAGGTTTTGCCTTGATAGCATTTTTACAATCTGGGTAATTGGAACATGAATAGAATATTCCAAAGCGCCCCTTTCTTTCCATCATTTTTCCCTTGTTACAAGTCGGACAATTTATATCTGTCATTTTTCTTTTCATCTCTTCCTCGTCTTGTTTTATAAATTTACATTTAGGATAACGAGAGCATGATATGAAAGTTCCACCACCATCACGTCTGACTCGTATGACAAGTTTACCTCCTCCACTTTTACCTTTTTTCTCTCCACAAGTTGGGCACACCTCTCCCGTTTCTTTTGGTCCATCTAGAACTTCTCCTTCAATGGTTCTTGCTCCATCGCAGTCTGGGTATTTGCTACAAGAATAGAATTTACCTCCGCGTGAAAGTTTAACAATCATACTACTTTCACACTTAGGACAAAGTATATTACTTGGAGCTTCTCCCATGTTTGTGGCTTTAGCAAGTTTTTCTTTTTCTTTTACATCTTTTGAAAATGGTGTATAAAAGTCTTTGAGAGTTTTTACATATTCTCTTTTACCATTTGATATATCATCAAGCTTGTCTTCCATATCTGCAGTGAAAGTATCACTTATGTATTCACCGAAATTTTCTTCAAGGAAAGATGAGACAACGTCCCCTGTGTCGGTGGGGAAAAGAGTTTTGCCTTCTTTCCTTACGTAACCTCTATCCTCGAGAGTTTTCATTATTGATGCATAGGTAGAAGGTCTTCCTATGTCACGAGCTTCAAGCTCTTTGACAAGCCCAGCTTCAGTATAGCGGTTGGGTGGTTCGGTAGCTTTTTCGGTACTATTTAATTCTATAAGTTTTAATTCATCTCCAATTGTTACTTCTGGTAATTCTACGTCTTCACCACGGGCACCAGTCTCACAGATAAGCCATCCAGGGAAAAGTACTCGAGAGCCATTGGCTGTAAAGTCAGGAATATTATTTTCTTTTAAGTTCGCTGTTATTTTTGTTTTTAATAATTTAGCATCAGACATTTGTGAAGACACAACTCTTTCCCATATGAGTTGGTAAAGTTTATGTTGCTCTTCGTTTGCTCCAGCATTTAGTTGTTCTATATGTGTTGGACGGATTGCCTCGTGAGCCTCTTGAGCATTTTTTGATTTAGCTTTATATGTATGTATCTGTGCATATTCTTTGCCATATTTTTTCTCTACAAGCTTGATAATCTGATCTTGAGCTACAAGACTCAAGTTGGTACTATCAGTACGCATGTAAGTTATGAATCCTTGCTCATAAAGTTTCTGTGCTACTTGCATTGTTCGTGAAGGGGAGAATCCAAGTCTGGTACTTGCTGTCTGTTGAAGAGTAGAAGTAGTGAAAGGGGCACGAGGTTGCCTCTTCTGTTCACTAGTTTTTAAATCTTTTACAAACCACTTTTCTTTGTTTCCAAGTTCAAGAATTTTATCTACAATTTTTTTATCACGAGGTTCTTCAATACAAGACAAAGTTATTTTATCTTTTTTGTTGGTTTCAAAAATTCCATCTAATACCCAATATTGTTCAGGAACAAAAGCACGGATTTCTCTTTCACGCTCCATAATAATGCGTAAAGCAGGGGATTGAACTCTACCAGCCGAAAGGCCGTATCGGACTTTCTTCCAGATTATTCCAGATAGGTCATATCCTACAAGTCTATCTAGGACCCGACGAGCTTCTTGAGCCTTTACTAGGCTCTGGTCTATATCACGAGGATTTTTTAGAGCTTCTTCTACTGCTTCTTTAGTAATTTCATAAAAAGCTACACGCTTTATATTGGCTTTGATTTTTTTGTCAGCATCTAGGAGTTCTTTTAAATGCCAAGAGATAGCTTCTCCTTCACGGTCCGGGTCGGTTGCAAGCATTATGGTCTCGGCTTTTTCTGAAAGACTTTTTAAATCATGAACGACTTTTTCTTTGCCTTTTGAAATTTCATATCGAGGAATAAAACCACCCTCTATATCGATGGCATCTTTGTTTGACTTTGGTAAGTCGCGTATATGTCCAACAGAAGCACGCACAGTATAAGCACCGTCCAAGTATTTTTCTATCGTCTTTGCTTTTGATGGTGATTCAACAATTAATAGTTTCATTGTCTATATTAGTAACACCTTCTAATTATTTTTGCAAATAATTGTTTGTTTATATTTTTCTTATCTCACCTAATTCTTCTTTAATTAAATCTTTGAGTTCCATTATAGAGAGGAGAGCGTTGGCTTCGCCGATGTTTATTCCTAGTTCACGGATAAGATCATTGCGTTCCATGGGTTCGCGAAGAAGTTCAATTATTTTCATTTCATTTTTTCCGCAGTCGGCGTATTTTTCTTTATCTGTCTGTTTAGACTTTTCAATATTGAATCCTAGGGCGATGAGAATTTCCTCACTGTTTGTTACAGGTGTGGCTCCTTGTTTGATGAGCCAGTTTGTTCCATTTGAGTTTGAAGAGAATGCTGAGCCAGGAACGGCTAGGACGTCGCGGTTATAGTCGAGTGCCATGCGAGCAGTGACAAGTGTACCTGACTTTTCTTCTGCTTCTATTATAAGTACGGCCTTAACCATTCCAGCCATTAATCTATTTCTTCTTACAAAAGAGTACAAAGCTGCAGGGCATGATGGTTCAAGCTCTGATATTACACACCCTCCTTTATCTACTATTTCTTGAGCAAGTTTAATGTTACTTCTTGGATGAAGGACACTATTATCAAGTCCTGATCCAGGGAATGCAATAGTTGCAAGTCCAGTGTCTAGAGCTATTCTATGTGCAATACTATCCATCCCGATAGCAAGTCCAGAGACTATAACTATAGGGTAGCCTTTGAGCCCTCTTATTAATTTCTCACAAATATCTTTTCCATATGAAGTGTATTTACGAGAGCCGACAACTGCCAAGTAGATCATATCTTCGCCTGGAAGTTTCCCTCGTATGTATAGAACCTTCGGTGGTTGAGGAATCTCAAGTAAAGCTTTTGGAAACTGTTCTGGTTTTAATTTGTAGACGTCTTCCATATGATTTGTGTATTATATCATTTTTTATTATACTATATATATGTTAGACATTAAATTCATACGTGAGAACAAAGATATAATTAAAGAGGGTGCAAAGAAGAAGCATATCGAAGTAGATATAGATAAGCTTGTCTCTGTAGATGAAAAACGACTTGAGATTCTTTCTCGTGTTGAATTCCTGCGTGGAGAGCAGAATAAAATGAATAATTCTATCGCTACAGAAAAGGATATGGCTATTCGCGGGCAAATGATAGGAGAAATGAAAATGGTAAAGGAAGAATTAGTTGGAAAAGAAGAAGAATTAAGAACTATTATGACAGAATGGCAATCTTTAATGCTTACGGTTCCAAATATTCCAGACATATCTGTACCAGAAGGAGAAAGTGATGCTGACAATCAAGAAGTAAAAAGTTGGGGAGAGAAACCAGTCTTTGATTTTGAAGCCAAGGATCACATAGAACTTATGACCAATCTTAAAATGGTTGATTTTGATCGAGGAGTCAAAGTGCATGGTTTTCGAGGATATTTCTTAATAGGAGATGGAGCCAGACTTTCGATGGCTATATGGAGTTATGCACTAGACTTTTTTTCTAGTAAAGGACTTTTACCTGTAATACCCCCTGTAATAGATCATAAAGAAAATTTCATTGGTACTGCCATGATTCCACAAAGTGAAGAAGATCTATATAAAACTCAAGATGGAAATTATCTCGCTGGAACAGCTGAGGTGCCGATTATGGGAATGCATGCAAATGAGATTTTGGATCAAAAAGTCTTACCACTGAAATATTTAGGATTCTCTCCATGTTTTAGGCTTGAGGCAGGAAGTCACGGCAAAGATGTCAAGGGTCTAATACGCGTACAAGAATTTTATAAAATGGAACAAGTAGTACTATGTGAAGCGAATCATGAGGTGTCAGTAAGGGTACACGAAGATATTACAAGAAACTCTGAAGAATTTCTTGAATCACTAGGTATTCCTTATCATACTGTAATAAATTGTGGGGGAGATTTGGGGTTAGGGCAGGTTAAAAAGTATGATATCGAAGCATGGGTACCTAAGGAAAGCAAATATAGAGAAACTCATTCGGCTTCTTATTTTCATGATTTTCAAACTCGTCGTTTAAATATTCGCTATAAAGACGAAGATGGAAAAATGAAATATGTTCACTCGTTAAACAATACAGCTGTTGCGACTCCCCGCATTCTTGTTTCACTGGTAGAAAATTTTCAACAGGCAGATGGCACGATAAAAGTTCCGACTGTTTTGCAAAAATATTTAGGTAAAGATATTATTTCTTAAATAACCAATGAAAGACATACCGGTATCACCACGCATAGCTCTCCTTAAACGCAATCGGAAAGTTATGAGATTGCGTTTGTTTATATTGCTTACTGTCTTGTTTGCTGTCTTTGTAGGGGCTATCTCTTATTTTTCTTCTCACCCTAAAATTGTAATCAATAAAATTATTATTACAGGTAATAGTATTATTGATACCGAGAAATTGGAGTCTAGTATAAATATAAAATTAGCTGGCAAATATTTAGGTCTTTTTTCACGTTCAAATTTTTTAATATATCCACACGATAAAATATATAATAATTTGATTTTAGAATTTCCTCGGATAGAAAGTTTATCTATCAAACAAGAAGGGTTCAATACTCTTCGTCTAACGATAAAGGAACGTCTGGGCTCGTATTTGTATTGTGGGTTAAAAGTTCCAGAGGAAAAACAAGACATTGGAGAGAATTGTTATTTTGTAAATAATGATGGGTATATTTTTGATAAAGCCCCATATTTTTCCGGGGACGTTTATTTTAAATTCTATACAAACATAAAAGGGAATTATCCCAATCCACTAGGTTCTCAGATGCTCGACTCTGTACGTTTTCACGAATTGGCTCGCTTTATTGACGGAGTAGCAACGCTAGGGTTTAAGGGAGCGTATCTTGTAGTAGAAGACAATGGTACACATATTCTTTACTTAGAAAAAGCCGGAAATATTTCTAATCCAAAAATAATTTTTAAAAAAGAAAATGATATTGGAATTATATATGATAATCTTGCTACGGCCATGAAAGAAAGAGAATTTGCAAATGAAATAAATTCAAAGTATGATACTCTTTTATATATAGACCTTAGGTTTAATAATAAAGTGCTGTATAAGTTTAATTAATTTTTGTGACTTCATTTAAAAAATAATATTTATGAAAAAATTCTGGGATAAATTACCAAAACCGTTTTTTTGTTTAGCGCCTATGGCAGATGTCACCGATGCGGCTTTTCGTCGCATGTTTGCCAAGTATGGCAAGCCTGATGTGACTTGGACCGAGTTTGTCTCAGCCGATGGTCTTGTAAGTGAGGGGAGAAAAGTTCTTAAATATGATTTACTCTATAGTGAAAAAGAAAGACCAATAGTTGCACAACTTTTCTCTTCTAACCCTACAAAAATGCATGAGGCAGCAAAACTTTGTGCAGACTTAGGATTTGATGGTATTGATATAAATATGGGTTGTCCCGATAGATCGATAGAGAAGCAAGGGGCAGGTGCTGCGATGATGAAAGATATGAAGAAGGCAGGAGAAATTATAAAGGCTGTGAAAGATGGTATAAAAGATTCTAAAAAGAAGAACGCTCAAAGTATGTCTGTTTCTGTAAAAACTCGCATTGGATATAACAAGAACCAGATAAGTGAATGGATTCCATTTTTACTTTCACAAGATATAGATGCACTTACTTTACACGCTCGTACTAGGAAAGAAATGTCTTTAGTTCCAGCAAGATGGGATCATGTAAAAGAAGTTGTGGGCATAAGAAATAAGATGGGAGTGAAGACCAAAATAATAGGGAATGGAGATGTCAAAAGTTTAGAAGATGGTATAAGGTTAGCTGAAGAGACTGGTTGTGACGGTATAATGGTAGGCAGGGCTGTATTTGGTAATCCATGGTTTTTTGGCGGGGAGAGGCCTTGCCTCAAGGGAGCCCGAGGCAAGGCCTCAAGGAGCCAAGAAATTTCAATAAAAGAAAAATTGAAAGTCCTAGTCGAACACACCAAGCTTTATGATAAACTTCTGGGTAAAGTGAAAAATTTTGCAGTCATGAAGAAGCATTACAAAGCTTATGTGAATGGCTTCGATGGAGCCAAGGAACTTCGTGTAAAACTCATGGATGCTAGTTCTGCTAAAGAAGTTGAAACTATAATTAAAGAATTTCTAAAAACTCTTTAATTTGGTATACTATAGTTTATGAAACCCCAAAGGAAAGAGTACTTCCTACGGGGCATGGATTCTAAATAATTTTTACTTATGAATAAAAACACAAACAACAACAATAATATAGCACTTTATAGGAAATACCGACCTGAAAACTGGGATGAAGTTATAGGGCAGGATCATATAGTGAAGGCTATAGGAGGAGCGCTTAAGGCTGGTAAGGTTTCCCATGCCTATCTTCTTTGCGGTCCACGTGGTACAGGTAAGACCACAATTGCGCGTATTATAGCCAGCGAGTTAGGTACAACCCGAAACGATATATATGAGCTTGATGCAGCTTCGAATCGTGGAATTGATGATGTTCGTAGTATTCGCGATAGCGTTCAGACCATGCCTTTTGATTCTAAATACAAAATTTATATTCTCGATGAAGTTCATATGTTTACTAAAGATGCTTGGAATGCACTTCTTAAAACTATCGAAGAACCTCCAAGTCATGTTATTTTCATACTTGCTACTACTGAACTTGAGAAGGTTCCTGAGACTATCGTTTCTCGTTGCCAGAGTTTTATATTTAAAAAGCCTACAGACCATATTTTAACATCAGCTGTTATAAATGTTGCCAAGAAAGAAGGCTATACTCTCGAAGAAGGTGGAGCAGGGCTGATAGCACTTCTTGCAGATGGAGCTTTCCGTGATGCTTATGGAACCTTACAGAAAGTTATATCTTTCTCTAGAAGTAATCAGATAAGCCTTTCTGACATAGAAGAAGTTACAGGGTCTCCCAATGCAGTACTCGTAGATGAATTCTTAAATGCGATAGCTCATAAAGATATTGAGAGAGGTTTTATAACAATAAAGAAAGCCAATGATCAAAATATTGAGATGCAAGTATATTTGAAGATGATTTTATCTAAGCTTCGATATGCTCTCATGCTTCGTTATGCTCCTAATACAAGAGTAGAGATAGAGAAAGTTTTTTCTGAACACGACATGGTTTACATCACAGAGCTTATAGCAAGTAAACCAGAATATATATCTTCAGCTACTTTATCTATTTTACTTGAATCATATCAATCACTCAAAAATGCTGTTATTAGTGAACTTCCCTTAGAACTAGCTCTAGTCAAGATTTTAAATGAAGGAAAATAAAAACAAAATTTGGGATGTCATAATTATTGGCGGCGGTGCCTCGGGAATGATGGCTGGCTCCATAGCAGGATCTCGCTCTAAGTCCGTACTTATACTTGATAAGAATAAAAGTTTAGGAGAAAAATTAAAAATTACAGGTGGAGGACGTTGCAATATTACAAATGCCGAGCCTGATATTCACAAGATGCTGAAAGTCTATGGCAACGGGGCTCCTTTTTTATATACACCATTTTCTATTTTTGGAGTGAAAGATACCTTTCAGTACTTTGAATCAAGGGGTCTTCCTCTAGTAACTCAAGCTCGCAATAGGGTCTTTCCTGTCACAGAGAAAGCATTGGATGTTTTTAATCTTTTGCAAAAAGATTTAGAGAAAAATCACGTAACAGTAAAAAGTAATTGTGCAGTCAAAAGCATAAGGGTCAATAATGGATTAGTTGAATGTGTGGAAACTAGTAGTGGTATGTATTATGCCAAGTCTTTTGTTTTAGCGACTGGCGGTCTTTCACATCCGGAGACTGGTTCTACGGGGGACGGTTTTAGCTGGCTTAAAGATTTGGGTCATGAGGTGAAAACTCCAAGTCCAGATATTGTACCTTTGGCGGTCAGTGATGCATGGGTTAAAACTTTAGCGGGAGTATCTCTTTCTTTTATGAAGATTACTTTTTTTCTTGAAGGAAAAAAGCAATTTTCTAAAACAGGCAAAATTCTCTTTACTCATTTTGGTCTCTCTGGACCGCTTATTTTGAATAGCTCTCGTAAAGTTTCGGATTTACTTCAGTCTGGTTTAGTGAGAGCTTATATAGATGTTTTCCCTGATACAAATGAAGGCTCGCTAGAAGATTTTATAATTAAAACTTTTGATGCCAATAAGAATAAAATTCTGAGAACTGTATTTAAAGATATTGCTCCAGAGGGTACCGCTAAAGCCATAGAGATGATTTGTTCTGAACTTGATTTCAATATGAAAATTCATAGTATAACCAAAGAAGACAGAAAAAAGATCGTTAGATTATTGAAGGCTTTACCCATGACTATTACAAACTTGATGGGCTACGAGAGGTCTGTAGTAGCGGATGGAGGAGTATCACTCACAGAGATAGACATGAAAACAATGTCTTCAAAAATAATTCCTAATTTATATGTTACTGGAGACTTACTTAATATTAATAGGAATTCTGGAGGGTATAGTCTTCAGATTTGTTGGACGACTGGATATATAGCAGGAAATTCTGTTTAAAATTTTAATGTCGAACTATATTATGACGGCATATTAGATATTATTTTTTGCTCCTCTTTTGTTAGTGAATTATAAATATCTACAGCTGATTGATCAATAACATTAACGATATTTCCGTCAATTAATACCTCCGTATAAAAATTCCAATTATTAGGATTATCGATATTCTCCAATTGATTATTATTTATTAGATATTTTAGTAATTGCATTCTGGTTTGTTTTAAATATGTGATTCCTGGATCTATTTTTTGTACATAAGGAGATTTTTCTAAATGACCATAAACTTTTGAAAATTTAATATTATATTGCTTCATCAAAACTGCGGTCAATTTGATCAATGTTTTTGTCTGAGAGGCAAGGGGAGGCTTTGTATCATATTGTGTCCCTGTGGTTTCTATCTGTATTCCACCTAGGCTTGTGGATTCATGTATATCTTCAATTTTTAAATCACCAGTAAGTCTCCCTTGAGTTATCATTGTTTTTGATAATGGAAGCATTTGAAGGATGACATTGGGACCTACTGTAAAGTTGGTAGCAACCCTCTGGCCATTTTCTGTTCTATTTTTCAATATATTGTAAGTAGTATTTACTCTTTTTATACCTTCACTTATGTTTTTCGGATTTGATCCTGCATCCCAATGCCACCAGATAGATATAGGTTTTACAGAATAAACTTTTTTATTATATAAAAAACTTTTATTTGGTAAATATTTTGTTAGATAATTTATTCCAAGTATATACATCTCTTTTTTAAACGTAATGCGGTCTTTTTGTGAGATCGCACCTTCTTTTATTATAGGTGTGTTTATCTGAGCATTAATATAACTGATTGGAAGTAGAAAACAAATTAGTATTACAAAAATACTAATTTTATAATATTTTAAGAATTTATAAAGCATTGATTTTTTAAATAATTTCTTTTCTATAAATAGCTACTAAGCTATAAAGTAAACTTAAAACAAGTGGCCCGATTATGATACCAATCGGTCCCATTAGAGATATTCCACCCAATATTGAGAATAATATAAAGATAGAAGGCACTTCTGTATTTTTTGAGATAATATACGGAGAGAGAATGTTATCTATGGTTCCAACGAGAATCATAGCCCAGAGGAGAAGTCCAAGAGCTTGTAATTGCATTCCTGTGAAAAGAAGGAAGAGGATTGATGGTACAAAGACGATAGAAGTTCCAAGAGTTGGAACAAATGATGCCATTCCTGCCACTACTCCCCAAAGGGCAGGGTTAGGAACACCAAAAATCCAAAGTCCAATCCAAGAGAGAATCCCTTGGACAATTGCAATGAAGAAAGATCCTTTTATTATTCTGTTTACAGAATCTTTTAAACTAGAAAGTACCTCATTAATATTTTTTTCTGATAAAGGCAAGATTTTTACCAAACCTTCTCTCCATTTCTCTCCATCTTTCAGTAGATAAAACATTGTGAAAATTGTAAGGAGTGCCATTAGAATTGTATTAAATGTAGAAGTGAAGAAGTTTCCAATATTATTTGAGAGGAAAGAGGTGAGGCTTACAACCTTTTCATGGGTGTCAAAAGTAAATCCGTTAGGCATTAGATTATTGATAGATGTGTCAATTTTCTGGATGAAGATACTAGTGTCACCATTTGAAGTGATAAATTGATAAGCATTTTGGGCTTGATTAAAGATAACCGTCCCCATAAAAAATAGGGGAACACATAAAATCAAGAGGAAAAGAATTATTGTTATAAATGAAGCCAAGCCTTCTTTTTTCTTTGTAATATGTTTTCTAATCCATAAATAAACAGGATTGATAACGACAGCAAAAGCTGCAGCCAAGATAAAGATAGCTAGAAAGGGGTAGAGGATTGCTAATGTCAAAGCCAGCACGATTGCTAAAAGCCCAAATAAAAAATATTTTTCAGTTTTAGATGTTTCCATAGATTTATTATAACAAGATTTAACCAAGGAGGCTAGGATACAAAAAAAGGGGGTTAATTTCTTAATACTAGAGAGATCTAAAAGATTGACTTATTGCGTGTTTTATTTTAATGTATATATAAATTCTTTTTAGTTAATTTATAGTTTTTTAAATCTAAATCTTGTAATGTTATGACGAAGAAAAGAGTATTAACAGAAACCAATTTCAAATTTCCTGACCAGACCCATGTTTATCGTGGAAAGGTAAGAGATGTTTACTTTTTTAATGATGAAACTATGGCAATGGTTGTAACCGACCGTATCTCAGCTTTCGATGTAGTGTTGCCCAAGGGGATTCCATACAAAGGACAAATACTTAATCAGATAGCTTCCAGATTTTTGGAAGCAACTGAAGACATAGTTCTTAACTGGAAGATCTCCACCCCTGATCCAAATGTTACATATGGTCACCGTTGCGAGCCGTTCAAAGTTGAAATGGTAATCCGTGGTTATCTCACAGGTCATGCTTGGCGTGAGTACAAAGCTGGGAAAAGAATGCTCTGCGGAGTTGTTCTACCTGAAGGAATGGTTGAAAATCAGAAATTTCCTGAGCCAATTATTACACCAACCACCAAGGCCTTAGTTGGTCACGATGAAGACATTTCAAGAGCAGAGATTATTTCTAAGGGACTTGTTTCTGAAAAAGATTACATTCTCTTGGAGAAATACACCCGTGAACTTTTCCAGCGTGGAACTGAAATGGCTGCCGAAAAAGGTTTAATTTTAGTTGATACCAAATATGAATTTGGGAAGAAAGATGGCCAAATCTATTTGATTGACGAAGTTCACACACCCGATTCATCACGGTATTTTTATACTGAAGGCTACGAAGAACGTCTTGCTAAAGGTGAAAGCCAAAAGCAACTTTCGAAAGAATTTGTTCGTCAGTGGCTCCTCGAAAACGGCTTCCAGGGCGAAGCAGGACAAGTTGCTCCCAAGATGACAAAGGATTTGATTGATTCATTTTCTGCCCGTTACATTGAATTATACGAAGCTGTCATGGGTGAACCTTTTTCGAAAGGTAGCACGAAGAACATTTCACAGCGGGTTAAGAATAACCTGGATTATTTTTTGGTTAATTGAAGAAAATCAAAATTAGAATTACAAAGAAGGCTGAAAATTTTCAGCCTTCTTTTTTTTGTTTCAAAAACCCTAGCTGGGAGATATGGACCGGCAGTAGCCTTATCGAACCTTACAGGTTCAGTACACCTTTTCCGTTCGTAAACTCACACGGAAAAGGTTTTCGATTCCCTAACGCGAGTAAAGAAGTTTACTCGCTTCTCCCAGCAAAAGAAAACCATACTTTAAAAGTGGGTTTTCTAATTTGCTGGGAGATAGGGAATCGAACCCCAATTAAAGGCTTCAAAGGCCTCTGTCCTACCGTTAGACGATCTCCCAATATAAAACAATATTAAGAATACCCTAAAAACAGTTATTTTTCAACTATGTAAATTGTGATAGAATTAATCTATGTATTTCACTTATATACTCCTATGTGCGGACAAGACTCTATATGTGGGTTCTACGAACGATTTAGAGAAGAGATTACACAAACACAATCACTTGAAATCAGGAGCGCATTATACAAAAATTCGCAGACCTGTTGAGTTAAAATATTTTGAAAGATTCAGGATGTATGGTAAGTCACGAGCTAGGGAGGGAGAACTTAAAAAACTCACTCGAAATCAAAAACTAGAATTAATTAAAAATTTCACAATATAATTAGTAAATATCAAGTATCTGTAGTATACTTCTAGAGTCGTTTAGTATGAATTAATTTTATAGAATATATATGGATGAAGAAGAAACAAAGGTAAAGGTAGAAGGAGAAGAAGTTGTTGTTCCTGAAGAAGAAACTGTAGAAGTTCCTGCAACAGAAGAGGCTACTCCTGTTGAATAATAATATTCACAAACAAAAAACTCATTAATTTATATTAATGAGTTTTTTGTTTGGGTTGCTATTTAGTCTTAAAAGTGCTATAATTACAGAATAATAGTAACAACTTGTCTAGTTAAGCTAGGTAAATATAAATAATTTATGGGAAATTTTAATGATAGAGGTGGTAATAGAGGTGGCGGTGGAGGAGGTTTTAGAGGCGGAAATGGAGGCGGAGGACGTCCAAGTTTCGGTGGTGGTCGTCGAGATGATCGAGGTCCTGTGACAATGCACAAGGCTGTTTGCGATGAATGTCACAAGAGTTGTGAGGTTCCTTTCCGTCCATCACAAGATAAGCCAATATATTGTAATGATTGTTTTAGTAGCAAGAGAGATGATGGTGATCGTGCTCCACGCCGTGAATTCAGTAATGATCGTGGACCAAAGAGAGACTTCAACGATAGACCAGCTCCAACATTTGCAAAGCCAGCAGTAGCAGGGAATGACATGAGTAAACAATTGAGTGAAATGAATAGTAAGCTTGATCGTCTTATAAATGCAATAGAAAAGATGTCAGGTCCAAAAGTAGTAGCTCCTGTTGTTACTTCAAGGCCTGCCCTAAAAGTTGCTCCAGTAGTAGCTAAGAAAATTGAAGTTAAAAAAGTTGTAGCTAAAGCTCCAGTTAAAAAGGTTGCTGCTAAAAAAGTAGTAGGAAAGAAAAAGACTAAATAAACATAAAAAAAGAGGCTCCTTTGTATGGTACAAAGGGGCCTCTTTTGGGGATGATATCGTTATTATATTACTACGGAACTAACAATATCATCATAAGGGTTAAAATTGCAATAATTATAGTTATTGCTCGAAAAGAATTCCAGTCAATAAGACTAAGAATTCTTAATAAAATTTTTTGTCCCATGGCAGTAAGTTTTAGATTGTTTGAATTCATATAAATTATATTCTCACTTTTTCCTATAATCAATCTTTATTTTGATGAGAATGTGTGTTGTGGTAATATTAGTTATATGAACAAAGAACAATTGGATCCATTGAAAAAAGTTGAAGAGCTAACGTCTAAAGCCAATGAAGTATTTGGTAAAAGAGGGAAGTCAGTATTTGAGCGATACCCGCTAGCCTTCGCCTTGCTTGTCATCGTAGGAGCTACTCTAATGAGTCAGGGTATAAAAGAGTTAATTTTTAAAGTTTCTTTTCTAAAACAACAACCATTAATAATGTTTTTGCTTGGGATATTAATTCTTGTTATCACAGGAACATTATATAAGAAGTTAGATAAATAAAATGAATAAAATTAAACTCTGGTATCTATATGATTTTGCTAACTCTTTTGCCTCGGTCGTTTTGCTTTTCTATTATCCACTTATACTTTCCGAAAGAGGAGCAAGTGATATTTGGATAGGTGTTTCGGCTTCTATTTCTACTGCCGTTCTATTGATTATATTGCCTTATCTGGGTTCATTGTCTGACAAGATAGGAAAAAGAGTTTTGTTTATAAAGATTGGTTCTATGTTAATGGTTATATCCCTTATTTTGATATCTTTTATTATAAAAGGTAGTGATGTTTTTGATTTAAAAATTTTATTCATATTATCATTTTTGTATATTTTATTTCAAATTTGTTGGCAGGGTTCATATTCTATCTATACAGCTATGTTAAGGCAGATTAGTGACGAAACAAGTAGAGTTAAAATATCTGGTCAAGGATATGGTTTTGGTCAATTAGGTAACGCTCTAGCTATTGTAATAATAAGTGCAATAATAGGTACCTCTGTAGTATTTTTAGGTTTAAGTGGTAAAGTTTTAGCATTGTTTTTAGGTGCGTTATTCTTTTTACTGTTAACTAGTCTTTTCTTTTTTCAAAAAGAGTCTACTAAAAATGATTCAGTTAATCATTTTTCTTATAAGGAATTTTTCAAAAAGATAAAAAATAATAAAAGAGTGTTTTATTTCTTAATAGGTTATTCTTTGCTTGCTGATGCCTTACTTACTTTTCAATTATACATAGCATTGTATGTGAGTAAGGTATTTGATTTTTCAGATAAAGGCGTTTCCTATGTTGCAGTCATAGGGCTTGTTTTTGCTATGATTGGGGGATTTATAACTAGTATATTTGTAAAAAAATTAAAAAATAAAAACAGAGCTTTGATAGTAGCAGGGTTATCTTATGGAGTTAGTTTTGGCTTGTGTGCTTTAATGCCAGTGGTATCTTCAGCTGTATTTATTGTGGTGGCCCTAAGTGGTCTTTTCTTTGGAATTCTATTTTCTTTATTCAGAGTAATTTATTCAGAAATATCACCTATGGATTCTCAAGGCGAATTCTTCAGTATATTTACCGTATTTGAAAAAGCTGCTTCAGTTGTTGGTCCACTTGTTTGGTTGTTAACATTTTATTTATTGAGAAGTTTTGGAGAAAGTATCCAGTATAGAGGCTCCGTTTTATTACTAATGATAATTTGTTTTATTGGAATTTATTATTTAAAGAAAAGTGAAAAGTTCTCTTAATTTTAGAATAATATATTATTATCTATATGGGTGAATTATTTAAAATATTTTTTGGTATTAAAAAAAGAAAAATATACAGAAAAGTAAAAACTAAGAGAAAAAATTTAAATTATTTGAAATACAAAGTACAAGCAGGCATTCTAGTGAAAGAAAGATTGGAATATTTTAACCAATTTTATAATTATAAGTGGGGAAGGGTTACAATCAGGAATCAAAAGACGCGGTGGGGGAGCTGTTCAAAACATGGGAATTTGAATTTCAATTACAAGATAGTATTACTTACTCCAAAACAAGCAGACTATATAATAGTCCACGAATTGTGTCATCTAAAAGAATTTAATCACTCACAAAGGTTTTGGGATTTGGTGGCAGTGACTGTGCCAGATTATAAAGAAGTTCGACACAGCTTACGAAAAAACGGTCTTCGACTTGGGTAATTTTTAATCCCAGAAAGGGGTTTAACCCCTTTCTGGAGGCATAGAACCTTTCTATTTAAGTAAAAATAAGGTAGAGTATGAATCTATATGGCTCACGGAGAAGTAGTAATACGTTTTGAAAAGGTTTCTTTTGAATACGGGCACAATAAACCGATACTGGATGCGGTTGACTTTTCTGTGCGTCGGGGCATGAAAGTGACAATCATGGGTCAGAATGGCGCAGGTAAGAGTACCCTGTTCTCCCTTATAACAGGAGAAAGACAACCAGAAGATGGCCAAGTTCATTTAGCTCAGAGGACGACTATTGCACTTTCTCGCCAAGTTATTCCTCGTGATGAGCTTGATCTATCTGTACGTGAATTTTTCTTGAAATGTTTTACAAATAAAGTTTACGATATCGACCCTCGCATTGATGATGTACTTGAAATAGTAAATTTGAAAGGCCACGAGAAAGTTCATGAGAGAACTATCCGTTCTTTTTCGGGTGGTCAGCAAGCAAGACTTTTACTTGCCTCTGCTTTAATACAAGAACCAGATGTTTTACTTTTAGATGAGCCGACAAACAATCTTGATAAGGCGGGCATAGAGCATCTAACTGATTTCTTAGTTAAATACAAGAAGACGGTTATTGTTATTTCTCACGATGCTCACTTTCTGAATTCATTTACTGACGCGGTGCTTTACTTAGATGTATATACAAAGAAGATAGAACAATACGTAGGTAACTATACAGACGTAAGAGACCAAATCACAGCTCGGATGGAACGTGAGAATAGGAAGAACGCACTTCTTTCAAAAGAAATTCAAGCCAAGAAAGATCAGGCCAATGCCTTCGCTATGAAAGGGGGTAATCTCCGTGCTGTTGCTAAGCGTATGCGAGACCTCGCAGAGGAGCTTGAAGAAGAGAAGGTGGATGTAAGAAAAGAAGATAAGACTATCAGGAATTTCATAATTCCAACTCAAGATGATTATGTCGGGGATATTGTAACTTTTAGTTCAGTTCCAATATACAAGAATCACAAAATAAAAAATATAAAAGTAAATGTAAAACTTCGCAAGAACAAGCATTTACTCCTTTCTGGTCCAAATGGTATTGGCAAGAGTACATTGCTTGAGTCTATAGTGAAAGGGAAAGTGGAAGGAATTTTCATTTCTCCCCTAGTTAGGGTTGGTTATTATCGGCAAGATTTCTCAACTCTAAATTTTAGTGATACTGTCTATGAATCCTTAGCAGAAACAATGAGAGAGGTAAGTGGTAAGGTTCACGAAGAAAGTATTCGTGCGACAGCTGCCAGCTTCCTTATTACTGGTGATATGGTTTATACACAAATCGGAAGTTTGTCTGAAGGACAGAAAGGCTTAGTGGCTTTTGCCAAACTTGTACTGACTCGTCCAGGGCTTCTGATACTCGATGAACCGACTAACCATATCAACTTCCGTCACCTACCTGTGATAGCTAAAGCCCTCAGTGATTACAAGGGAGCCATGATCCTAGTCTCTCACGTGCCAGACTTTGTAGAGAAGATACGTATTGATGAAATCCTTGATTTAGATAAATAACCGAGAAATAGTTATATTTATCAGATTATTTTTACTATTTTTAGCATTGACAAAAGTATACAAAAGATAGTATAATAAAGTCGTTATGAAAAAAACTCTAATTACATTTTCAGTATTTATTTTATTTATAAGTTTTGGTTTTTTGGCTGCTCCGGCCTATTCGGAAGCATATTTAATTGGTTTTTATCCAGGGCATTATCCTTCATACGGCTATGGTAATTATGGTGAATATAATAATTATTATGGTAATGACGGTTACTATAGTAAACATGGATATTATGGAGGGTATGGTAGTTATGGAAGTGGCTCATACTATGGAGGGTATGGTAGTAATTATGATAGATATGGTGGTAGCTCATATTATGGAGGGTATGGTAGTTATGGAAGTGGCTCATACTATGGAGGGTATGGCAATTATTATCCATCATACAGTTATTATGGGTGTTCATACTATTGTAGTTATTATTAAAAAATTGAAAATAAAAATTCCCCGACATAAAATCGGGGAATTTTTATTTATTTAATCTTCCAATTGAGGTTTCTCAATTGATTGCATTTCTATACTTATAGTATCTCCAGTTATTCTCATGACATCTTTATCTATCTTTCTAAATTCATGGTTTGATTTATTGAAATGGTTTACTGTCGTCTCAAGAGCGTTGCCAAGCTTCTGATGCATTTCTTCGTAACTTCGAAGATGCTTACCTAGCTCGCTAACTCTTTTCACTATATCCTTTGCACTTTCTTCTATTTGCATGGCTTTAAGTCCTTGAAGCACTGTCTGCAAGTAAGCAAGGAATGAAGTAGGAGAAACAATGATAACTTTGTATTTACTTGCCGCTCTTTGGATAAGGTTCTCCGTGTCTTCGTTAATAGCACCGATCTTATTGATAAGTAGATCGTAGTAGATAGCTTCGTGAGGTATGAACATAAATGCGAAGTCCATAGTGCCTTTGTCTGGTTGAATGTATTTAGAAGTCTCTGCAATACGATTCTTTAAATCATTTACAAATACTTTCTCGAGACGGTCCTTTTCCGTTTTATCATTTGTCTCACTTATACGATTGTAATTTTCAAGAGAGAATTTAGAATCTATGGGTATTACTTTGTCTTTTACGAAGACCGCTGCGTCGACGATTGTGCCATCGGGGAAGGGGTATTGCATCTGGTAACTTCCAGGAGGCATTATATTCTTGAGTAATGTTTCCAAGTAGTACTCTCCGAGGATTCCTCTTTGCTTAGGATTCTTTAGGATATCTTGAAGATTTTGAAGTTGGTCGGCAAAGGATACGACTTGCTTGTTGGTTTCATCGAGTCTAGTAATCTTCTCTGTAATATCGGCAATAATCCTAGAAGTCTCAGACGATTGAAAACGCATCGTCTGGTTGATTTCTTTCTGCGATTCACCCAGCTTGCTATCTATCGTTCTTGAAAGTTCGTTTATTTGATTCAGAAGTAATTGTACGGAATTATCACTTTTTTCTTCAGGCTTCTTTTTCGAGATTAAAACAACTCCGACAATTATGGCGATTATAATTATAACTAAAAGTATAATAATTAAAGTATTCATATATGTGTTTATTTTAGCACAATTTTATTGCAATTTCCTCAAATAATATTTCAAAGTATATACCCAATCTTCTTCATTGTCAGGATTCTGTTCTTTCTGGGCGAGCATCCATTCTAAGTATCCGCGGTCTATGTCTGCTACTTCTGCTACTGTTTTACCGTTATGCTTCCCAAAATTAAACAAATTCATGATAGAGGGCTTTGAAGATATCTCTATCATTTTTTCTATGGCTTTATCTTGGTCTATATTTTCTTCTTTTATTATTTTAGACAACAATCTCTCAAAAAGTTTTTCAAGTACTAGTACGTCACCGAGGGCATCATGAGCTGAAGCTTCGATATTAATATCTAAATAATATCTTAAGAATTGAAGCTTGTATTGAGGAATAATATTTTCTTTATCTAAATATCTTGCGACACGAAGCGTGCAGATAAAATTTGTTGGCTTGATATTTTCTTTGTCTATGATTGCAATATCAAACTTGGCATTATGAGCAACAACAACAGAATTTGAATCTTCAAATAATTCTTTTATTTTCTTGCACCCAACACTATCCCTGAATGCTTCTTTGTCTGCAACCATCTTGTTTGTTATGTGGGTGATGGCGCTAGCTTCAGGCGGAATAGGGATAGAAGGCTTGTAAAGTTCGCAGAAAGTTTCATTACCTGTTTTATAAGCTATCTGGCAAAGAAAATCCTTTTTAGGCTCATTGCCTGTTGTCTCCGTATCAAAAAATATAATTTTTTTCATATCCTAGTATTCTACCACTAGAAAAGATATAATCAAAAATATGTTGGAATTTTTTGGATATCTATCAGGCATATTAATGATGCTTTCGGTTATTCCTTATGCTCGGAGTATTCTAAGGGGAGAGACAAAACCTCAAAGGATGACTTGGCTTATTTGGACTATTCTTATCTTGATTGCTTTCTTTTCGCAATTAGCCAAAGGTGCCACATGGTCGCTCTTGCTTACCGCTGGGGATGCTATTGCTATTCTTATTACATTTATTCTCTCTATAAAATTTGGCGTTGGAGGTTTTCGAAAGATAGATATTATTTCTCTTTTTGGAGCCGGTTTTAGTCTTTTACTTTGGTATCTTACCAGCGAACCAGCGGTGGCTCTGTTCTTAATTATTTTAATTGATTTAATTGGAGTTAATTTAACAGTTGTAAAAACTTGGAAAAATCCAGAAACTGAAAACTGGGTAGCTTGGGCCATATGCGGAGTTGGGGGACTGTTCGGAATTCTATCTGTTGGTAGTTTCAATCTTATTCTTCTTTCCTATCCTTTATATATCTGTTTAGCCAATTCAACTATTGCTCTAATAGTGATAAGTAGGAAAAAGTATTTACATTTGGTAAATAAAGTATAAATTTGCTACAATATAGACATGACATTACATGAACAAATTAGGAATAATATAAAAGAGAGTATGAAAGCAGGGGACAAGGTTCGCCTTGAAGTTATGCGAGGGCTACTCACAGCTTTTACCAATGAGCTTGTGGCAACAGCTAGAACCCCTCAAGATATGCTTAATGATGAGGAAGCTATAAAGGTTATTACTCGAGCAGCTAAACAAAGGAAGGATTCCATAGAGCAGTTCACAAAAGGTGGGCGTACAGACCTAGTAGATGTAGAGACGGATCAGCTTCACATACTCGAAGAGTTTTTACCTAAACTTATGGAAGAAAATGAAATAGAAGAAATTATAAAAACTATGATGACGGAACTTGCGGTTAAAGATTTAACAAAGAAAGGAATGTTCATGGCGGGGGTTATGAAAGACTTAAAGGGTAGGGCCGATGGTGCTCTCGTCAAAGAAGTTGTCGATAGATTATTTGTTTAATTTAAAAATATAATAAATATGCGTATCATTTTACATTGGATTATAATTTCTGCTTCAGTAATAGCCACTACATATATAGTATCGGGCATTAGTTTGTCGCCAGTAGTATGGACAGCTCTTGTCGTGGGAGCATGTCTAACTCTTTTCAATATGTTTATCAAGCCAATAATAAATATACTTACTCTTCCTCTCAATATTGTGACCCTAGGATTGTTCTCATTGGTAGTGAATGGATTACTCTTTTGGTTTTTGGGAAGTGTCATAAAAGGATTTTCGGTCAGTACTTTTACAGCTGCTTTCGTCGGAGCGATATTGGTTTCTGTTATAAATTGGGTTCTTAGAAAAGTGTTCCACTTTGATTTGTAATTTTTATGGAATATATTTCTATTGGCGCCATAAGACACTTTATTGAGGTTCATGCGATCATAGTTTACTTGATTTTATTTCTTGGTGTGATTATTGAGGGAGAAATTGCAGTTATCTTTGCTGGAATATTTGCATACCTTGGTTCTATAAATATTTTTATAGCTATCATCGCTGTGGTATTGGGCGGTATTGCAAAATCATTCTTAGGGTATACTATTGGTTACTATTTACAGAAGCATCATTCACATAAACCTTTTATTAATAAAATGGAAGGAAGGATATCGTACTTTCTGCCAAGATTTAAGGAGAGGCCATTCTGGTCAATATTTATATCTAGATTTTTCATCCTCGGGATTGGATGGTTTACAGTTATCTTCTCTGGTTATAAGAAAATTCCTCTCAAGATATATGCTAAGGCAGAATCGTATTCACTGGCTATATGGTCAGTAGGGATCATGGCCTTAGGATTCTTTTTCGGTTATACTGCATTATCAATAAGTCGAGATGTGCGTCATGTCCTTGTTATTATTTTAGTTTTCTTTATAATGTTCTTTGTTTTAGAGAAAATTATTGCATTTGTTTTTGAATTATTTAATATTAAGGAATTTAATGAATTAGAATAAAATGTCTATTTTTAAAAAAAAGAAAATATGTGTAACACACAACGGCTCTTTTCACGCAGATGACCTTTTTGCTACGGCAGCACTTTCAATACTAAACAATGGCAACATAAAGATAGTTCGAACTAGAGATGAAAAGTGGTTTGAAAAAGGAGATTATGTGTATGATGTAGGGGGTATTTATGATCCAGTAGTAGATAAATTTGATCATCATCAAGAAGGTGGAGCAGGTAATAGAGAGAATGGAATGCCGTATTCATCTTTTGGTTTAATATGGAAAAAGTACGGAGAAGAAGTCTGTGGATCAAAAGAAGTTGCTCAAAAAATAGATACCAAGTTGGTGCAATCAATAGATGCTTTTGATAATGGTATCAACCTTTTTGATGTTAAGGGTGAAGTTGGTCCATATATAATTCAGAGTATATTTTTTAATTTCCGGCCAAGTTGGAAAGAGAAGCAGGATTATGATTCTTGTTTTATTAAACTCATTCCTTTTGTTGTCGAAATTTTAAAAAGAGAAATCATAAACACTAGAGATGAATTTGAAGCAGAGTCTATAGTAAGGAAGGCTTATAATGAAGCCGAAGACAAGAGAGTTATTATTTTTAATGGTAACTATCCTTGGTTTGAAACAATAAACGAGTATAGCGAACCTCTGTATATAATATCTAGAAAAGGTGATTTATGGAGAGCTGAAGCAGTTAGGAAAGAAAAGAATAATTTTGCTAATAGAAAACCATTTCCAGAAGAATGGGCTGGAAAAAGGGATGATGTTATGGCTCAAGCTTCTGGAGTGCCGGACGCAATATTTTGTCACAATGGTAGATACTTAGTTGTTGCAAAATCAAAAGAAGGAATTATGGAGCTTGTAAAAAAAGCATTATTAGCGTAAGTTGGAGTATATAGCTTCGCACAAAATAATTTAATTTTCTTGCGCTTTACCCCAAAGGGGCCCTACGCGACAGCGAAAATCAATTTATTTTATGCTCGCTAGAATACATATGTTCATAGACGAAATAAAATTTTTTGGAAAAGCTGGAACCGGTGGAGACGGGGTTGTTCGTTGGCGTCGGGAGAAATTCATAGATAAAGGTGGGCCCAATGGCGGAGACGGAGGTAGAGGTGGCAGTGTATTTGCTGTCGCTGTACAAGACGTTCATATCCTTTCTCGTTACAAACATAAAAAAGAATGGAGGGGTAACGATGGAGAGCCTGGAGCAGGCGGAAGTCGTCACGGTAAAGATGGAGCTGATATAACTATAGAGCTTCCCGTAGGTTCTATTATTACAAACGTTGAAAGTGGCGCATCTGTATCACTAGAAGAAGTAGGACAAAAGGAACTCTTACTCAAGGGTGGTCTTGGTGGTTTTGGCAATGAACAGTTCAAGACTTCTACAAATACCGCTCCGACGACTGCCACAAAAGGCAAGATAGGAGAAGAAGGTAACTTCAAGATCGAGCTTGAACTTTTCGCTGAAGTAGGACTTATAGGTCTACCCAATGCAGGGAAGTCCTCACTCTTAAATGATATAACCAACGCCGATGCGAAGATAGGTAGCTATCAGTTCACCACCCTTGATCCAAACTTAGGAGACTTTTATGGGCATATCATTGCCGACATTCCTGGACTTATAGAAGGAGCATCGACTGGGAAGGGTCTTGGTATTAAATTCTTAAAACACATAAAGAGAACTCGCATGCTTGCACACTTAGTATCTTTAGAAAACGAGAATCCAATGAAAGTTTATAAGCAGATAAGAAAAGAATTAGGAGCTTATGACAAATCTTTACTTCTAAAGAAAGAAATAATAATCTTGACTAAGACAGACGTAATGACTGATACAAAGAAGCTAGATAAAATAAAAGCTGAGTTTGAGAAACTCGGTAATCCAGTCATGACCTTGTCTTTATATGAAGACCAATCTCTAAAGAAACTAATAGACGGACTTGTAAAATTGTTGAGAAAATAATATAGTATAAGAGTTTTTGATTACATAAAAAGTCTAACATGCCCTGTTAGCTCAGCTGGTAGAGCAGCTCCCTCTTAAGGAGATGGTCGGGGGTTCGATTCCCTCACGGGGCACAAATTTTTGCGAAGCACAAAATTTGTGATTTTTAAACATATCCAAATATATGTTTAAAAAAATCGAAAGACGGAGGCTGGCGAGCCGAGTCGGGGTCGCGAGCTTTTTCAGCAGAAAAAGACTTGTGACCGAACATGTACTCACGATTCCCTCACGGGGCACAAAGTAGTATAATATAAATATGGAGAGACTTGGAAAAGATAAAAATCTAAACACTAAAGAGGTCCAGTTGGACTTGCCTTTTGAAGATGTTTCTAAAAATGAAAACACTCAACATGTTGAAGGAGAATTTCAGCGGGAATATTTAGATGATCATAATAAAGAAAACGACGAAGAAGAAATTACCTATCTTTCACCCGATGAATTAATTGAATTAGAAACTTCTGATCCGGTTGCTTTTAAAGCTTTAATGGAAAAAATTAAAGAAAGAGAAGAACAAGAAAAAATAGATGAAATAGAAAGAGCTGTTTATGCAGAAGAAGCTGAAAAAGATAAACAAGAAAAAATGAAAGAACTTCAAGAATCAATAAATAGAATAATTAAGGAAAATGAAGTAACTGACGTTATTGATGAAAGAGATGATAAAACTGGAGGATATAGACATACCACAGAAATTGCACTACATAAAAAAGAAGAAGAAATAAAAAAGAAAAAAGAGCTGAAAATAAATAAAAACAAAACAAAACCCAAGAGTAAAAAGAGATGGTGGAATAGGGGGAGGAGATTCATTAAGGGATATTTTTGGTAGAGATAATCTTCGTTAGCTATATATTATAAGGGTTATTTAGGAATATCTAAAGCTTGACTTATATACTTATATGTATATAATAGTCGTTACAGTCTGGTGTATACCTGGCTGATTTATTTTCTTTGAAATTTATATAGTTTGTATCACAAAAAGTCTGTCATAATTCTTAGGAGCTTTATGATGGACAAGCAAGTACTCTCGCAGGTGCGAGATATATTTTACAGCGTGTAAAATGAAATAATCCAGTTTAATCGTAACAAAGAAATATTTTTTCTTTTGTTCCGTTCTATTTTTAAAGTAGAGTTTGATCCTAGCTCAGGATGAACGCTGGCGGCGTGGATAAGGCATGCAAGTCGAACGGACT
>Ga0076248_106_pt1 | contig 64283 bp, 54 predicted proteins | sample RifGroF2_FD_67876 | JGI IMG/M metagenome (GOLD analysis project Ga0076248, IMG submission 67876) | Parcubacteria (Nomurabacteria) bacterium GW2011_GWF2_35_66 | reverse complement strand
CCAATAAGTTAAAGCTTTCTTACTAGCAAATTCTTTTTTATTTTTAGGATCAACATAACGCAAGAAGTACCAAGAACTACCTGCCCAGTTGGGCATTGTATCTGTCTCACGCTTTGCTTTACCTTTACATTTAGGACAAGTTGTATTGACCCATTTTGAAATAATAGCCAGAGGTGACTCACCATTGTCGGTCGGTGTATATGATTTAACTTTCGGTAATACCACAGGAAGGTCTTTCTCTGGCACTGGAACATATCCACATTTATCACAATGTATTATAGGAATTGGCTCTCCCCAGTATCTTTGTCTTGAGAAAACCCAATCACGAAGTTTGTATTTGGTGACAATTTTACCATGAACCTTATCTGTAATTTCTTTTGCGTCTACTAGTGGTTTATCTATTATTGGTAAGTTAAATTTAGTGGCAAAATCTCTGTCTCTTTCATCATGTTGTGGTACCGCCATTATTGCCCCTGTCCCATAAGTCGATAGAACATAGTCGGCAATCCAAATAGGTATCTCTTCATTAGTAGCAGGATTAAGAGCCTTAACTCCCTTTAATTCTACCCCTGTCTTTACTTTATCCTCAGCAGTTCTCTCCATATCTGGCTTATCTTTCACTTGTTTAATATAAGTTTCTACTTCTTTCCAATTTGTAATTCTTGATTTTATATCATTTATTAATTCATGTTCTGGAGCAAGTACGACATAAGTAGCACCAAAAATAGTATCAGCACGGGTTGTAAATACTTTAATTTTTTTCAAGTTTGGAATATTTTCTATGGCACATGGACAAAAGCTAAATTCAATTTCACTTCCCTCACTTTTGCCAATCCAATTTCTCTGCTGAATTTTTATTTTCTCTAAATAATTTACTTTATCTAAATCTTTGTCTAGCCTATCTGCATATTTAGTGATAGCAAGCATCCATTGCTCTTTTTCTCTTTTGACAACCTTACCTCCACAACGTTCACACTCTCCCCCCACTACTTCTTCATTTGCAAGACCTATCTTACATGATGTACACCAGTTTATAGTAGTACGTGCTTTATAAGCAAGACCTTTCTTGTACATTTGCAAGAATATCCACTGAGTCCATTTTACATATGCTGGATCTGTAGTGTCTATCTCTCGAGACCAATCAAATCCAAAACCTACAGACTTCAACTGCTTTCTAAAGATATCGGTATTAGTCTTGGTAACCTTGGCAGGATCTATCCCCATCTTAATGGCATAATTCTCAGTAGGAAGTCCAAAAGCATCCCATCCAATAGGACGCTTGCGAGTGATAATATCCATAGCTGTATTACTACGAATATGCCCCACATGAAGACCAGCTCCTGATGGATATGGGAATTCTATGAGTCCATAAAAGGTCTTTCCTTTTATACCAGTTTTGGCTTCGTAAATTTTACCCTTCTCCCATGCGCCTTGCCATTTTTTTTCTATTTTTCTATGATCGTAATTTTTCATTTTGTTTTAAAGTAAAGCTCTTTATTTCTTAAATACTGGATATAAATCCTTGTCTATAGTACGTGTAAAGCAAGTGCGTCCAACCTTATGATCCCAGGAATTGTTTACTCCACCGCCTGGATAAGGATAAAAACTTGAAGAAGTGGCGATATCTCTCTTCTCTACTGCCATCATAGGTATGACTGGTCCTCCGTAGTTATTTTCTTGCCAACCCTTTGGCATATCTTCCATAAATGTGGCACATAGGTCAAAAGAAAGCTTACTTTTATCTGCACCAAGAATATATTCATAAGTTTTCCCTTTCTCAAATTCTGGGTCAACGGGGATAGAAAAGCTTGATATAGGATCAGCTAATTCGGAGAGTGTGACTGGTAACTTCTCTTTCTGTTGCCAGTAATTTATAACCTGATATTGAATACTCTGTAAGTCATTTACTCTTCTCTCGTCTAGTCTCCATGCACGTTGCTTGGCAGGACTACCCATAACAGCAAAGCTCCAAACTATTAGTCCTGAAAACAAAATTATTGATATAATTCCAATTACAAGTCCCCACTTTTTTGACTTATCGCTATTGAAGTTTACATTCCTCATCTTTAGTGAATAATATGAATCCACAAGGAAAGCTACTAAGAGAGTCCCTGAAACTTTATATATAAATCGTGTAGTTATCTCTCCTGAAACAAAATATCGAACTAGGGTGACTAAGTCTATAACAATCAAAAGACTTGCCAAGAATAAAATCAGGTAAATCATCCATTTACGTAAAGTCAGGTTGTTATAACCAATATCTTCCTTTGATTCTCTTAGCCAAAGATATGAAATAAATATAAATACTGGAAAGAATATGATAAGAGTAGCAAGTGAGGCACGAATCGTCTCAAAATTGTAACTATTGTACCCATATTGATAGACAGAATTCAAAGCATCAGGGAACTTTTTATTTAAAGACTCAAATAACAAAACTAGAAACGAAGATACGCTAGTAATAAGAGTGACAATAACCCCAAGAGAGATAAAGAAGAATCTTGGTGTTAATTTTGAATTTTTTATTGTTGTTTCCATAATGACCCATTATATCAAAAAAACTCTACCTTGTCTTAGTACCTCAATCTTACCCTCTTTTACCCGAACTAGAGTAGACGGTTCCCCGACTTTTTTACCACTATTTATATAATAGTCTACTTTATCATCAAAATACTCTTTAGCTTCTTTTATAGTCTCGGCAGGCTTTCCATTTTCTCTATTGGCACTTGGAGCCACAATGGGGCCAACCTTCCGTAACAGATTATATAAATTTTTGTTTCTAGGTCCTATCATTCTGAAAGCTATTTCACCTGTCCCACTATGTATATATTTAAATTTATTGCTCTTGCATGACAGCAAAACACTAACTTGCCCAGGCCAAAATTTTTCCAAAATTTTGGCCTGCTCCTTAATTACTTTTATTCCAAATTTCTCCAAATCTTTGAAGGAAGAAATCAGAACTATCAAAGCCTTACTTTTGTCCCTTTCTTTTATTTTATAAATTTTCTCTATTGCCTTTTTGTCAAATGCACTCGCAACTAGCCCATACAAAGTATCCGTAGGAATTACAGCAATCCCCCCACTTTTTAAAACCTTTTCAACTTTGAGCCAATCTTTTTGCATTAAATTTTGAACTCTACGACATCACCATTCTTAACTATATATTCTTTACCTTCTGTTCTTACTTTTCCTTTTGAGCGAGCTTCACCATAGCTTCCTGATTCAAGTAAATCACTCCAGAATACAACTTCTGCACGAATAAATTTGTCTTTGAAGTCTGTGTGTATAGCCATGCCTGCGACAGGGGCAGTACTACCCTTCTTGATAGTCCAAGCCCGAGTTTCATCTTCTCCTGTAGTAAAATATGTATCAAGACCTAGAAGTTTATAACCTTCTGTAATCAAACTATTTATCCCATCATCCTCTCCTCCAAGCTCTTTACGAAACATCTCCTTTTCTTCCCCCTCAAAATCCATAAGCTCATGCTCAATCTTTGCATCTATCACCACATATCTAGAACCCATGCTTTCTATATAGTCAGTCAGTTCTTTAAAAATTTCAGCATTTGATTCATCTAAATTCTCTGAGCCAGCCCTCTTATTGAGTCCATAAATAAATGGCTTCATGGTTAAGAGTCCTAGTTGTTTAACTTTTTCTATTTCTTTTTCTGTGAAATTTATTGTGTTCGCTAATTTACCGGCCTCAAGGGTTGGTATAAGTTTTGCAAGGGCTTCATCCTCTAGTATAAATTCCTTATCTCCTCTTCTTACTTCTTTGGTAATATTATTCTTCCTTTTCGCTACCGTTTCTAAATCAGCCAAGATAAGCTCTAAATTTATTATTTCAATATCACGAAGTGGATCTATGTCTCCCATGACGTGAAGTATCTCATCGCCCTTGTCACCCTTTAGTGGAAAGATGCGGACCATCTCAAGGATAGCATCTACCTCACGAATATTTGCTAAAAATTTATTACCAAGTCCTTCGCCTTCTGAAGCACCTTTTACAAGGCCGGCAATATCGACAAACTCAATAACTGCTGGAATTGTTTTTGTTGATTTTGAAAAAACGGACAGCTTCCAAAGTCTTTCATCGGGAACAGCCACAACACCCACAGATGGATCTATGGTGCAAAATGGATAGTTCTCACAAGGAACACTCTTCTTTGTAAGGGCATTAAAAAGTGTCGACTTCCCGACGTTTGGCAAACCTACAATTCCGATTGATAGTGACATGGTTAAAATATAGCAGATTTTCTGAAAATTCGATAATTTTATTTTATTAAAAACTTTAATTAAATAAATAATCTATAAAAACGTTCTTGCCAGGTATGGTACAAAGGATTATAATTAAATTAAATATTCACCATTTAAAACCATCGTAATGGAAAAAACTGAAAAGATTATTATTCGTAGTAAGGGTATAGATGGTAACAAGATTTATTATACTCTAAAAGATAGCGATAGAGCTATTGATATTGAAGAGATGGGTATAAAAAATTTCTCTTTAGAGTTTAAAACAAAATACCCAGAGATAGCTAAAAAACTATCAGATTTTTATAAAAGAAGTTGCTGTGGGCCTTTCCCCGCCGAACAAGTTTTATTACCTGTAGAACCGGACGCTAGCGCCGATCTATTGGAAGAAATATCCAAGATAACATAAATCGAGGGAGGTAACGAAAGTTACCTCCTGATTTTTTATTAAGCTTAAAAAAGCATTAAAGCTAGCCCAACAATTATTAGAAGAAAGGCTGTAATTTTAACTAAAATATGCTTTTCGTGAAAGTAATGATTACCAGAAATTATAGACCACAAAATAGAAGATGCCCTCTTGGCTGAAGTTATAATTGAAGATGGAGCAAAGAGATAAGCGAAACTTATAATCACACTGCCAATACCCATACTAACTGATCGTATAAAAAATTCTTTTTTGAAAATATATTTTAAGGGACTTTCTTTTGATTTCCAAACTGACATTATGTACAAGAAAATCAGCATGAAAACAGAAATAATTATCTGTTGAGCTTCGACTGAGTTGTAATGAGTAATACAATATTTGTAAATAGAGATAGTGGCTACAGCATTCACAGCACTGAAGATAACATACCATATACCTTTTTTATTTAAACCATGATTTGTGAGTAAAATTATAAGACCAACTATGATAACAACAACTCCCAATAGACTATATATCCCTATTTTATAACCCAAAAAAGTATCAACAATCAACAAAAGAGGGATCGTGATAATCAACAAAAATCCAGAAGTACTTCTGTCGGCTTTGACTATCGCATTTAAAGACGAGTAGACTTGGGCAATTTCTAAAATTATTAAGACGATAAAGAGTGGTATAGAAGCAGGGTCAAAAATAAAACTATTTTTGGCTATAGCAAAAATAATGAATATTATTAACATCCAAAAGAAATTTAAAAAACCAAAAGTATAAATATTTTCTTTGTTGTGTGATACAGCCCACTTTCCAAAAGAAAGAGAGATTTCATCAAAAAAAGTTCCCAATGTTGCTAAAATAATGCCAATCATGAATATTATTTCTGCATCAAACTTAGGAGTGGAGCGAGGGCTTCGCGATGCTTCATGATTTCAGCTTTGTATTTGTTCATAACTAAAATCGCTGCGTATTGCTCAGCCGTACCAGCTTTCTTCTTCTCTTCTATTTCTTTTGTAATTTTCTCAAAAAGTTCTTTGACTTCCTTATTGCTTTCTAAAGCCTTTAAACTCTCGGCAATTTCCGGATTTTCGTCTAGTTGCTTTGCTATTGCTTCTGCTTGATCGGCAGACATTCCCTTCATTTGAAGAGCCTTTTTTGTTATAAATGATTTAAATCCCATAATAGATTGATTATAGCAAAAAAGTGATATTTATGCGAATATATAAATTAGTTCTTAAGAAATGCCTTTCGGAGACCGACGGGTCGAGAAGAGCAAATTTTCAGCAGAAAATTATGTGTGCATTTCGAAAGAAGCTAATTTATATATTCACACACAAAATGAAAATAAAGCCCAAAATTATTGTAATTCTAGGTCAAACTTCCACTGGTAAGAGTGATTTTGCTGTGGAAGTTGCTAAAGAAATAGGAGGAGAAATAATCTCTGCTGATTCTAGGCAAGTGTATAAAGGTATGGACTTGGGTACAGGGAAAATAACAAAGAAAGAGAGGAAGGGTGTGCTTCACCATTTGCTTGATGTAGCTTCACCAAAAAAAGTTTTTACTGTCTCTGATTTTAAAAAACTCGTCGATAAGAAAATCAAAAAAATAATAAAAAATAAAAAGATTCCAATAATTTGTGGTGGTACAGGCTTCTACATAGATGCAGTTGTAAATGGAGTAACCTTCCCTGAAGTCCCTCCCAATAAGGAACTTCGCGAAGAACTTTCTAAAAAATCTACGGGGGAACTTTTTAAAATATTAAAAAAGTTAGATAAAGAGAGAGCAAAAAATATTGATATAAACAATCCTGTCCGCCTAATTCGTGCTATAGAAATAGCTAAAGCCTTGGGTAAAATCCCTAAAATAATAAATAATAAAACCTCTACAAACTCTGCCATGGCAGAGTTTGTAGAGGTTTCTAAACTCCCGAAATTTGAGGTTTTAAAAATTGGACTTACTGTACCAGATGAAATACTAAAAGAGAGAATCCAGGCTCGCCTACTTGCCCGTATTAAGAAAGGAATGCTGAAAGAGATTGAGAATCTTCATAAGGCTGGATTGTCATGGAAGAGAATGGAGGCTCTAGGACTTGAATATAGATATGGGGCACAGTATTTACAAAAGAAAATTTCAAGAGATGATATGATAGAAAAAATAAATACTGAAACATGGCACTATGCCAAACGCCAAAAAACATGGTTTAAGCGTGATTTAAATACTATTTGGATAAATCCAACTAAAAAATCTGAAGAAGCAAAAGCTTTGAAAGAAATAAAAAAGTTTTTGAAATAAACTGCGAACGATGGAGGAATCGTGATTACACTTTCGGTCACGATTATTTTTCTGCTGAAAAATCTCTCGACCCCAACTCGGCTCGTCAGCCTCCGTCTTCCGATTCTTCCATCTAAAATAGACAAGATAACATCTTGTTTATTTTCTTGCGGGCGATGGAGGAATCGGACCCCCACCAATGGTTTTGGAGACCATCGTTCTACCACTAAACTAATCGCCCAATAACGTACATAATATAGCATAAAAAGTAAAAAATCCCCAGATGGGGATTTTTTACTTTTTAACCTCTTTGTGTTTAGTGTTTACTTTACACCATTTGCAATACTTCTTGAGCTCGATCTTTTTAGTAACGAGTTTCTTGTTTTTGCTTGACCAGTAGTTAATGCGCTTGCATTTAGTACAGCCTAATTTGAAAAGTCTATCTTGTGACATATTGCATACAATACTATAAAACTCATAAAAATGCAACTAGTATATAAAAGGTGAAAATGTTTCAAATTTACTCGCTTATCCCTCTCCGCTTCACTTCGTTACGCTACGGCGCGCCCACACCTACTCGTAAATTTTAAACATTTTCACCTTTTATATAATCACTCTTGGCAATAAGGCACTTATTTTCGTAGTTACTTCATAATTTATAGTATCCATCCTTTTCGCCATATCTTCAGCTGTGATTTTAGCTTTACCTTGTATGCCTATTATAACCACCTCATCATCTGCTCGAACATCTTTAATGTGTGATACATCTACTACGATCATATTCATGGCAACTCGGCCTATAATCTTCGCTTTTTTGCCTCTTATCAAGAATTCCCCATTATTAGACATTGAACGCGTGAGCCCATCGTAATAGCCCTGAGGAATGACGGCTATCTTGGTCGCTTTCTTGGTAATGTAAGTCAGACCATAACCTATGGGATGATTGGCAGGGATAACTTTCACTTGAGCAACATGAGTGACCCATTTCAAAACTGGCTTCAAATTTATTTTCTTTTTATTCAAATATTCCAAGTGTTCACTTGGCCACATACCATAAAGCCCAATACCAAGACGAACAATACTGTGTAAATTATCCCCTTTTTCATAAACCAAAATCCCTGAAGTCGCTGATATGTGTGTATTGATATTTTTGTAACCATTTTCCCTAAAAATCTCTACACACTTATGATATGTATCTATCTGTCTGTTGGCATGAGTAGAATTCATTGTATCCTCGATGTTTGCAAAATGTGAATATACTCCATCTAAAACTATATTATTTAAATTTTTTATTTCTTTTATTATATTCTCTACTTGAGAAGGCATGATACCCTCTCTGCCTAAATACGAATCTATCGCAAGATGAACTTTTATTTTCTTTTTAGAAATTTCTGCAACACGATTAATCTTCAAAAGATGTATCAAATCAAAAGCAGAAATTATCGCCCCTATCTTTATAGCTCTTTTTACCCCATCTTCATTTGTATATCCAAATATTAGAATAGGTTTCTTGCTTACCTTTCTTACTCTCTCGGCCTCCTCTATACTATCTACCTGAAAATAATCCACGTAAGGATTTACGATCTTGGCTACCTCCATGTCTCCATGACCGTAAGCATTGGCCTTCACCACTACAGCAATTTTCGTCTTATTCTTCAAAAGAACTCTAAACTGCCTGATATTGTGTATCAAATTATCTTTTGAGATTTCTATGTATGAAAGTGATTTGTTTTGCATTTTATTATTTATTATAAGAAGTTTTCAGTTTCTGCTCTCTATTAAATCTTTCTATCGCTAAATCAACTAATTCATCAATTAGTTTAGTATACGACAATCCACTCGCTTTCCAAAGTGCAGGATACATACTTATATTTGTAAACCCTGGAATAGTATTAACTTCATTTACAAATATTTTACCTTTTTTATCAATAAAGAAATCCACTCGAGCCATTCCTTCAAGCTCTAATACCTTAAATGTTTTAATTGCTAGGTCTTGAATTTTCCTTTGAAGACTTTTTGATATATTGGCAGGTATTTCTAGTTTAGCTCCTATCTCGTCAATATATTTTGCTTCATAAGAATAAAACTTATGCTTAGAATCAGTAATAACTTCTCCACACACAGAAGCTTTTGGATTTTCATTCCCCAAAACAGCACATTCTATTTCCCTTTTACCCTCAATAAATTTTTCTATTATAATTTTCGAATCAAATAGAAAAGCTTCTTTGATTGCCTTCTTAAATTCTTTCTCATTTGAAATTTTATTAATACCTACAGAAGACCCAGCATTTGCTGGTTTGACTATCATTGGTAATCCTAATATTTTTTTAACTTTTAAAAAAGAAATACCATCCCCATTTCTAAATGAAATAAATTTAGTATTTGGAATTCCAGCTTCACTCAATAATCTTTTAGTTATATCTTTATCAAAACCTATAGATGAACCCAAGACAGAAGGTCCAACAAAAGGAATCCCAGCCAATTTTAAAAATCCCTGCATTGTACCATCTTCACCATATGGTCCATGCAAAACAGGAAATACAACATCAATCTTCCCCCTTTTTTCTTCTTGAGATATTATAGCTAAACTATTTTCTATGTCTTTTGATTTTGTACTGTTTTTATTAAGTGCTATAAGTTTTGGATTAGTTGAATTTAATAAGAAATTGTTTCGGTCTTTTAAACTCCAAGAACCATCTTTGTTTATTCCAACTAAAACAATTTCATATTTTGTTTTGTCTAGAGCATCTATAATATTTCTAACTGATTGTAAAGACACTTCGTGTTCAACAGACTTACCCCCAAACACTAAGGCTATTTTAAGTTTTTTAGCTTTTTGAACCATACAACTACTATACGCCAAATAAGAGAATTTTTCAAAATTGATTTTTCTGGCTTTTCTGTTAGAATACTAATATTGCCGGAGTGATGAAATTGGTAACCATGCGCGACTCAAAATCGCGTGTCGCAAGACTTGAGGGTTCGAGTCCCTCCTCCGGCACAAACAAAACAGCTGAATTTTAAAGTTTAGCTGTTTTACAATTAAGAAACGGCCGTTTCTTAATTGTAATTTTTAATTATAAAATCTCTGGTTCTTGAACAAGCTCAATTCCAAATTTATCTTTAACTATTCTAATAATTTCATCACGGGCGGAAATTATATCTTGGGATGTAGCATCGAGCGTATTTATTAAAACAAGGGCATTCTTTTCGTAAATAGAAACTTTTCCAAAAGACCTTCCTTTGAGTCCTGCATTTTCTATAAGAAAACCAGCCGGAATTTTTGTAAAGTTCCTGTCAATCGGGAAAAGTTTTACGTTAGGAAATTTCATTTTTATTTTATCAGCAATAGTTTTCTCTACTATTGGATTCTTGAAAAAAGAACCAACATTTGGTATTTCTTTTGGATTAGGTAATTTACCTTGCCTAATACTTATAACCGCTTGACGAATATTTTTGGGAGTTGGACTATTAAAATTATTTTCGATAAAATATTTCTTGACTCCTGGATAATCTGGCAACACGGGCATTGATTTTGACAATCTATATGTAACCTGCGTAATAACATATTTCCCCCTAGCTTCTCTTTTAAAAATACTATCTCTATAACTAAATTTACATTCTTCGTTTGAAAGCATGGTGATTAATCCTTTTTTTATATCAAATACTTCTACTTCTAAAATTGTGTCTTTGACTTCAGATCCATAAGCTCCAATATTTTGGACAGGACTCGCTCCAACTATTCCTGGTATGGCAGAAAGAGCTTCAATTCCCGACAAATTCATGTCGACAGTCATCTTTACTATCTGGTCCCAATTTTCCCCAGCCCCAACTTTTATATCGGTGTACTCATTTGTCTCATTAATTATTTCAAAACCATTAATCTCAATCTTTAAAGCCAGTACCGGAAGAACTCCATCAGAGAAAATCATATTGGAGCCTCCGCCTAAAATAAAGATAGAAATATTTTTGTATTTTACATCACCATGAACGATCGCACATGCCGATGTAAGTTCTTGAACAGAAGATATAGTAGCGAAGTAGCGAAATTGCCCTCCTGCATGTAGAGTCGAGTAATTTTTGATATCCACATATTCTTGTATCTCCACCATATTGCAATTATATCATATATGAGATATAATTGTAAATAGACATATTAATAATTATTAGAAAATTATGAAAAAACAGACAGAACAACAAAAAATAGGGCTTTTTATTAAGGAATTACGAGAAAGGAAGAATATGACCCAAGAAGTTTTTGCCAAAGAATTGGAGACTTCTCAAAGTGCAGTGGCCCGAATGGAAAAGGGTGAGCAAAATTTTAGTACTGAAACATTGGGGAAAATAAGTGAGGTCCTAAATCACCAGATTGTTTCTATAAATGAATCTATTGACTTTAAAATTACGGGCGGACGAAAATTAAGCGGTAGTATCAATACCAACTTTTCCAAGAATGGAGCAGTCGGTCTTCTCTGTGCTTCCCTTCTAAATAAAGGTAAAACAACACTTCATGGTATAGCTCGTATAGAAGAAGTTTACAGAGTCATAGAAATACTGGAAAGTATTGGTGTTTCTGTAAAATGGATAGACAACAACTCTGTATTGATTACTCCGCCGGTCAAATTTAATCTCGATAAAATAAATGTGGAATCCGCTATTATAACCCGCTCGGTCATCATGCTTATCGGTCCACTTATACACCTCCTTCCATCATTCTCTATTCCTCATGCTTCTGGGTGCAAACTTGGCAAGCGTACCATATCAGCTCACACTTATGCCCTAGAAGATTTAGGGGCTAAAATAAAGACAACTAATTCAGAATATAAAATAGAGACTAAGAAGCTTAAACCAGCAAACATTATAATGTATGAAGCTGGAGATACAGCTTGTGAGAACATTCTAACAGCTGTCGCTAAAATAGACGGCACAACGACTATTAGATTCGCTAGCGCCAACTACATGGTCCAAGAAATTTGCTTCTTCCTTGAAAATTTAGGGGTGCAAATAGATGGCATTGGGACTTCAACTCTTGTTGTTCACGGAGTAAAAGATATCGATATGGACATAGAATATACAAATAGTGAAGACCCTATTGAATCGATGATGTTCATATCAGCGGCTATTGCAACTGATTCAGAACTTATAATCAATCGTTGCCCTATTGACTTCCTTTCTCTTGAACTTGAAAAATTAAAAAGAATGGGATTGAAATACAAAATTCTTAAGAAATATAAATCCTATAATGACAGAACAAATTTGATAGATTTGCATGTCTTCCCTTCTAAGCTTAAAGCATTAGATGACAAAATACACGCTAACCCTTACCCAGGGATAAACATGGACAACCTTCCATTCTTTGTACCGATTGCCATTAAGGCCAAGGGTCAGACGATGATCCATGATTGGCTATACGAGAACCGTGCTATATACTTTACAGAATTAAACCGCCTTGGGGCCAGTATTACACTAGCAGATCCACACAGAGTATATATCCAAGGAGGCACACCTCTCAAGGCAGCTCAAGTTGTCTGCCCTCCTGCTCTTCGCCCCGCCATGATAATCCTTATCGGAATGTTGAGCGCATCTGGTACCTCTATTCTCCGTAACATATATATGATAAGTCGTGGTTATGAAGAAATCGCTGACCGATTAAATGCCATCGGTGCTGATATAAAAATCTTGAAATAATAATCAACTTAAAACTCCCCTAGGCACGGCCTAGGGGAGTTTTAAGTTTGACTGGTGGGAATTTTGTTATTTTATTTTATCAATTTTTTTAGATAGAGATGTGTCTCTTGCTGTCACTTTATCTTTTTCGTGTGTAGTTAGCTTCACTTTGACTTTCTTGTAAGAGAAAATTTCTATATCTGGATGATGTTGTACTTTCTCAACTAGAGGAACAATCTTGTTTACAAAGTCTACAGCTTCAACAAACCCTTTAAATGTAAAGGTTTTTACTAGTGAATTATTCTCCTTTTTCCATTGATTCTTTACCATATTTTTAAACCAATAGAAATGAAGCCAAAAGGAAAGGAATGACAGACAAGAAAACCCACTTAACTAGATACCAACGAGAAGGCTCGTTTTCGATATTATATGAAGGATTAGCTTTAATGATTTGTTCTCTTATATACTTCGTAATGTTTAATTCACCAAACATTGTTATCCTCTCTCTAATAGAATACATTTCAGGAAATACAAAAATGCTTTTTGATTGACCTGTTTTAATATCTTTATATTTGATTGAAAGTATGTACCAATTTGAACCAAAAATATTCTGATTGATCCATTCTATGTCCTTATAATCTAAAACTCTTTCTCCACTTATACTTTTAATTAAAATATTATTTGCAATAACTTCTATATATCTTAATTTTATAATATTTATAATAACAACAATTGAGACCCAAACCATTATTGGCAAATAATACACTGGTATACTTTCAACAGTATTACCTGTAGTAAAAAAATAATAAAAACCATATAAACATAACCCTAATATTACTGGACTTATAACATATTGAAGATAAGTCATAAATGCAGAACTTTTATATAATGTATTCATACTATTATTATAATAATTAATTTTCTTTTTGGACAGCGACGATGCCCTTACTATTAATACTCCACAAATAACCTTTATATTTTTCTAATTCTGGAACATCAAATGATAATGTTACCTTTGGATTAGAAAAAATAACGATTGTATTGAACTGCTTATCCATAATAAGCTTGTTGGAAGAACAAAGATCTATATCACCTGAAATGATTACTTTCTTGAGTTTTAAACAAGCTTCAATAGTGGTAGAATCAAATACTTCAATATTCTTTATTAGAACTACACGATCTTCTATGTCATCTAATTTTTCAAGAGCTTTTAAGAATAATTCTTCATTACCACTTTCTATTATAATAGCTCCCGTTTTGCTATTTAGTTCACTTTCATTTGAAATATAAGATACATCTTGTCCACCTCCTTTAATTTGCCCCAAGAAATTATCTTTAGCCATAGGATAAGCCGTAAATAATAAAACTTTTGATCCAGCTAATAATAAATTGGCAAGTGTTACAACAGAAAAATATGAACCACCAGATTTGTTCCCATAAGTAATAAGACAAGGTAGATCTTCTTCTCTCATATTCCAAAATTTTTGATTAAGTATGATTTTGTCTGGCATTCTTCTATTATATCAAATTACAAAATGTTATAATAGTGAAATGTCAAAACGAGAACAATTAGACAAGTTGAACATATATTGGCAAGAGAATTGTACTTGTGATCTTAAAAAGACTGCTAAACAAGCCGTTTTTGGCGATGGTAATGCGGAAAGTGAGATAGTCTTTATAGGGGAAGCTCCAGGAAAAAAGGAAGATGAGGGTGGTAAACCATTTATAGGAGCAGCAGGAAAGTTCCTTAGTGAAATGCTTGAAGGTATAGGAATGAAAAGAGAGGATATCTACATAACAAATATTGTAAAATATCGTCCACCTGACAATAGAGATCCGGAGCCAAATGAAAAAGAAGAATGTAATGAGTGGCTCATAGCCGAATTAAAAATAATTTCACCTAAACTTATTGTATTCCTAGGGAGGCATTCAATGCTTCGATTTTTTCCTACGGAAAAAATCTCTGACGTGCATGGTAAGCTCTTAATCAAATCCATCCCTGAGCTAGGCAAAAAGCAAGCCTTCCTCCCCCTCTACCACCCTGCCGCTGCATTATATAATGGAGGAATGAGAGAAACTCTTATAAAAGATTTCAATAAAATTCCTAAGGCATTGGAGAAAATAAATTAGTAAGCTTCTTCTTGAATAGCTCTTCTCAGAGGGTCCGCATAATTTTCTGCTGAAAATTTGCTCATTGCTCGAGTCGTCACTCTCCGCCGGCCCCTCTGATAAGACTATTCAAGAATACGCTATCAAAGAGAGCTATTTGAGAAGTAGCTTTTTGTTATTAATTATATTTTTTTAATCTCTATACACATAAACATAGGAATTTCTTTGCGAGCTTTATCTTCAGCTATTTGACGAGGACCTGACCCGCTTTGCTTGTGCGAGATCCACTCTTCAAGACGTGTGATGACAAGGCCACTTTTAGAAAAAACCTTCATATAATCTTGAAGTGAGCGATGGAAAGATATTGTTTTAATTTTCTTCTTTGGATTTTTCTCTCCTGGAGTCATATCGATAAATATTTTGGATGGCGATAGATACTGGCTAATAATACGAGATTGAACTCCACTTTCAAAAACCCAATCACTACCTTGTGGAATACGAAAAGCTGGATGATTCAAAACTAGAACCATTCGCCCACTCTTTTTAAGAACCCTTTTACATTCAACAAAGACTTCGTTTATGTTTTCAATATTTTGAGTAGCAAGTACAATAACGATAGTATCAACGGAACTATCTTTTAAAAATTGCGCCTTATGTGCAGGTGATATATAGAAAACAACTTTTTCTTTAGAATTCTTCTTGGCAGTTTCTATTAAATTCTTGGATAAATCTGAAGCCGTAACATCTGCCCCATTATGAGCAAAAACATTGGCAAAATACCCTTGACCACAAGCAAGATCAAAAACTGTTTCTCCTTTCTTCAAATCAAGAAATCGAAGTAAATTCGGCAATATAACCTTCGCTTGATAGCTATCATCCCCTTTCAACAATTCATCGTACCAACTCGATACACTATTCCATGAAGTATCCTTTTTGTTTTTTTGTTTTTTATTTTGCATTTTATTTTTTATTCTACAATTCTATAGAATTAGAGAACAGATATTATCTATATTACTTCCTGCTGATAACACTTCTCGCAGTATATTATTTCCTTACGTTCTGGTGAATAATTGGTTTTAATATCTTTATCACAATGATCACATTTCCTATCCCAGAATTTATATGGACCTCGCCTTTTTATTCTATCCTGATGACGACAATAGAAACACTGACGAGGAATAGGTAGGACCATTTTTCTGTAAAAAAGTAGCTCTTGCTCCGTAATCTTATAATTCCTTTCGCAAGAGATGCATTTCAATATTTCACTTGTTATAGAATCTCTAATATCTTTGATATTATCTTCTATGTCATCTAGCTGTATTGTATCCTTGCCCTTAGTCATCTGTATATCATCTTCCCACCTATAGCCTTGGGCCAATGCTTCCTCTTTGGTTAGTGAGAAATTATCTTGAGCAATTGTTTCATTGTATGCAAATGGAGCGATAATTACTGGCATCATGAGCCCATGTATCCCCTGTTCTGTAAGCTCTTTAACAATATGAGCCTTTAATTCCTCGTATTCTTCCTTTGAATATTCTTTGTTAAAAATGGCATATTTACCATTCTTTAGAGCGTCACACCCTATACAATCATGGCAATTTCTCAAATCAAAAGAATACATTACATTACTACAATTTTCCGCCCAATAAGAACCTATAATATTACTAGAATGTCCAGTCGCAACAACTTCAAGTAATCTTTCAGATTTTGTCCCAAATCCAGTTGTTCCCAAAGAATCCTTAATCATTTTAGATGAAAAAATATAACGACAATCTTCTGATTTTGCCACTTCAAAAGAATTTACAACATTTTTGCATTCAGTTAAGTAGTCCCCCACAGAATTTATCGTTTTTAAATTATTGTTCTCTTTATGTGGATGCTGTAAACAAAATTCTTCAAATTTCTTGCGAGCTTCTAATATTTTTGAATAGCTACCCATAACTTCACCCAATCTTGTTTTATATTCTTCGGAAGTTAATTGCTCATTAAACCAACAATTACTTTTATTCCTTAAATTAACACAGCCAAAACAATTCGTGAGACCACTACCATTTAAAATAAAATAGGAATCTACACAGCCCATAATGTTTTGTCCCCAGAAAACATTGGCTGATTCTTGAATACTCACGCAATCGTAACAGTTCTCAAACTTCACTCCAAAATAAATGTCAGAAGAAAAAATACCACTCTTTACACCCCTAGAATAAAGTAATTCTTCAGCAGGACTTGTATTAAAAACAAGATAACAATTCTTGCATCCTCCAGCCATATTCACATATTCACTATTTATATTTGGTCCATCTCCAGTAGAAATACCTAAATTTATCTTAGGAACTTTAATTAAAAACTCCCCCATTTGATCAAAGAATGGTCGTGACTTATCGTATAGAGTTGCATAATCTTTGGGACTCCATTTTTCAGAATAAAAACATTCATAACAATATGTTGTAAATGGGGATTTGAGATTGTAAATAGATAATACACTTTTGCCACATAAACCGCACTTTCGTCCTGAATACATACTCATCTCATTTCTCCACATTGCCCTCATTTTAAAGCGACAATCTGGACAAATTTTAGGTACAGGAACTTTCATTTTCTCATAGAAAGAAAAGTCATCTGGCTCAATTATGAAGTCATTTTTACAGTTTTGACAAGTCTTTGTTTCCATTTTATTATTTTACCAGCCTTGCTGGAGTCTTTATATTATAATTATAAATTAAGCTTACAGTTTTAATGTTACTTTGTCTATATTCTAGCCACAAGTCGGACTTGTGGCTAACTTGTGGCTATGTGACTAGCTACTCTATTATCGTTATGTCTTTGGCACTTATCGTCTCTTCCACATAGTCAGGAATTTCTTCCTTACGACGAATAAGAATTACACTTGCAATACCAATGATAAGAATTACAGCAAGCCCAAACCAAGCATAAGCCCCTTTGCTTAAATTAAACTCTTTTGAATTTACAGCACTGACACCAAGGTTATTCAAATCTATAACGTTGTTAGGATTTCCATTCTGATTGTCGGTGGCAATATCTGACTTTACAATATTTTCAGACGTGACATTATTTATATTTTTACTTGTTGAATATTTTATTGTTGATGCTACTTTGTTTGGATAAGTCGCGAAAATCTGCCCAGAAGTGTCAATAATAGAAATAGAAGTCAAATCATTGATATCAAAACCAGTGATTCTAGGGGATAATTTTAATTTGCTCTTAGGAAGTATCATCATACCGTTTGGAATTATAAAATAATGAACACTGCCTTTTATAATAAAATTACTCATAGACATTTCATAGTTTGAATTATTCTCTATTTCTATATACGGGTCGGCAAATGTACCAACTGAACTTATAACAATACCAGAGGAGATAACTTTTACTATAAGCCTATCGGTCGCATCTGGTTTTGCACTAAAAGAAGAACCAGAATATGAAAGAGTTAAAACATACTCACCTGGATACTGATAAATATAAGAAAATGGATCGGAAGTAATTCCCTCTTTTTTCATACCATCTCCAAAATTCCAAACGAATTTACCTAGGATAATCTTTTCCTTCTTTATGCCTGTTGTATTGTGATCAAGAGTGAAAGGTACTCCTGCAGTTACAATTTTCGGAGAAATAATCTTCGTTGTTATGTTATAAACTTTGGTTTCTTCTTTTGATGAACTAGAACTTGAAACACTTCCACTTGTGCTGGTGCTACTTGTATCACTGGCATTGCTGTCCGAATTTGTATCTGAGGGTACAATAGCTCCACCATATGATTTATTGCTAATAATGGTCTTTTTGTCATTGCTAAGTCCTAACACCCCCTCGTTTTCAATAGTTAAATTACCATAAAATAACATATCTGAAATTTCAGGATTTTTACTTTTAAAATCATCAATAGTGGTAGAAGATGCTTTCGCCACTATCGCATACGAGTTGGGAGATAAAAATGAAGAACCATCTGCATTAATAGCATGATGGTGCCATGAAGTACCATCATAATCTGATACAGACCACATAGTAAGGTCAACCTCATCGGTTGTATTATTGAAAATTTTTATCCAAAGATGATTAGCTTTAACTGCTGGATTATAATTCACTTCGGTAATTTCAAGATTAGCTTGTGCTAAGTGTGAAAAAGCAAAAAGCATTACAATAAAAATTACGGAATATTTGATTCTTTTTATAATCATAAAAATAAATTATTCTAAGACTTTACGGAGCACATCTTCTGGAACTTCCTTCTTCACTTGACGTTTCTGCCAAGCAAGAGAATCCGCAATATCATCTCCACCCGATTTTATCTCTTCTTTTTTAGGAGGCAATGGTACAGAAGGAGGTGCTACAGGGACTTCCTCTACTTTAGGTATAAATATTTCTTCTTTAACTTCAGGTTTTGTTTCTATTATTTCAATTTTCTTTTCAGGAATTACTTCTTTAACTTCAGGAACTTCCTCTTCCTTCCCGCCTTCTCTGACTGCCGCCCTCGAGGCGACTTCGACAATATGCTCTTCGTGATGATGATTTACGGTCTTTGCAAGCAAGTCTTTAAGTGATGCTTTCTTTTCCTCTGTCGCTTCTTTGACAGGGGCTACGAATTCTTTCCTCACATCTTTTATCGTGTCTTTCTTAAGTGAAGAGAGAGATATAGGAGCTGGAACTTCTTTTTTAATTTCTGTTGCTTCGGGGACAGAAGATGCTTCTCCTTTATTATTACCCATACCAATCTTTTGCAATAACCCTTTCAAAAGTGGTGAGGGTCCTGAATGCTTCCTTTCATTTTTCACAAAATGATTCCTATTTGTATCCGACTGATGATTATTGTAATGATTGTTATTGGTATTATTATTTGTATTAATATTTCTGTCAATTCTTTCTGGTATTTTCGGATTCGTCTGCTCTTGATTCTTTGAAACTCTAAAGTTTGTATCAGTCACAGCAAATTCTATACCTAAAGCAGCCAAAGGTGCAGTTGAAACTTTCTCTTCTTGGCGAGAAGAACGAGAAGCAATAAAACCACTATCGGGCTTGAGCTCGCCACTCTTTATCTTGAACATACATTCTTTACAATAAACAGGTCTGCCTTCCTGAGGTTCAAAAGGAACCATTGTAACCTTGCCACAATTAGAACAGTCAGCCTTGTACTTTGCTTCTCCATCACCCACTTGAAGCATTCCACTCCATCTGGAGATTTCATCTTCAACTTCTTGACGAGAGCGAGTGTAAAGCTTACGAGAAGAAGCTATGATTGCATCTTTCACACCTGAAGTCGGATCAACTTTAAGGGGAGGAAGAGTCGAAGCAGAAAAGGGACGACTAGTAATACCATCTATCATAAGCTTTAGATAAACGTGAAAGTTCGGTAAGTTTACTAAGTCTTGAGCCATGAATTCTGGCTCAAATTCTTTTTCAAGAAAATCTGCGTCGTCCGCACCAACACGGAAAATAATCATGGTTCCGACGTTACCGAAGACAGCATCACGAACCTTCGATCCATCTTTGTTCTCAAGTTGAGCAGTGTACTGGTGAGCAACTGTCAGATTCAAACGATACTTACGAGCTTCTGAGAGAATGTTCGCAAATGAATCAGTCGCAAAGTTTTGAAATTCGTCGACATATAAATAGAAATCTTTACGTTCGTCCTCGGGAATACGCACACGCTCCATGGCGGCAAGCTGGATCTTGGTAATAATCATACCTCCAAGCAAAGCTGAATTGTCCTCACCGATACGCCCCTTGGAAACATTGACAAGGAAGATCTTGCCTTCGTTCATTATTTTGAAAATATCTATCGTTGACTTCGGCTGACCGACAACATTACGAATAATCGAAGTGGAGAGGAATTGCCCAACCTTGTTCTGAATCGGCGCGATGGCTTCATTTCTGAACTGCTCACGCCACTGCTCGTACTCGTGAACCCAGAAAGCTTTCACAACTGGATCTTTTAAATTACCAATGATCATTTGACGATAATCTTTGTCGACTAAGAGACGTGGAATACCGAGAAGAGTCGTACCTGGGGTGTCGAGCAGGGCTAGAATCGCATTGTTCAAAATGTACTCCATACGAGAACTCCAAGCATTGGCCCAAATCTTCGTGAAGATACCCATGAGTCCTGAAGCTACCAAGTGCTTGTACTTTGGATCATCGAGCTGGATGACGTTGAACCCTATGTGGAATTCAGTATCGGCAGGATTGAAATAAATAACATCTTTCTTTCTGTGTTCTGGGATAAGATGCAGGACTTCTTCGACAAGCTCTCCGTGAGGATCGACAACACAAACACCTTCACCATTTTGGATATTTTGAACAATTAGATTTGAGAGTAAAACAGACTTACCAGTACCTGACTTTCCGAGAATGTACATATGCTGACGACGATCCTTACGCTTAATACCGAAAATATTGTCACTATTACGAAAATTCGTCTTAGCAAAGTATGTTATGTCACGATTGTGTGGAATTTCATTTTCCATGATATGAATATATTATACCTTTAATTATAAATTTACAAAAGGGTTTAGGGTTTTGCTTCGCAAAACCCTAAACATTTATCCACCAAAAATATTTGACAAGAATTATATAGATATGATATCCTTAATTTGAAAAAATAAATAATCATAATACACGTAGACCTAGGAAATCTACTGATGATTATGTACTGTTTTCTAACATTTAAAATCATTAACATGAAGAAATCGTTCAGTCGTTTTCTTATGCTTGTTATTATGATTGTGACCAGTATTGTGTTGCTTTCAAATAACAAAGGGATTGCAAGCTCTTCAAATTCATCTCCACCTGCTAAGCACTTTGTAGTAGTGGATATGACCGTTGCTTCTCCGGAAATAAGCTTACCGGTTGTAGTATTACCACAGACGACTGCCAGAGTGGAAAATGCTACTGTTGCGAATGAAGTGATCCTAAAAACTGCTAACCAAGAACTATCTCCTGGTGTAGTTATTTCTTCTATGGTGTTACAAACCAAACCACCTGTTCAATTTTTGGCAAGTAATAATTGTGTTAATTTTACAACTTTCGTGGATGATGCCGTTGCTACTAACCTGAGGGATGGATCTGGATGCCATGTACTCAAAGCATTGATGACCAGCGCTTGCATGGAAAATTTGGCCGGCGGAAACAGTATTACTTGATTCACTACTGCATGCCGAAACGTTCGATAAGTTCGTAATGTTTTTTAATTGAGTTTAGCCCGGACGACATACTGTTCCGGGCTATCTTTTTATCTATTTATTTAAAATACATATCTCAGTCATAACTGAAATATGTAAACTAACTTTTTTTATTCAAAATTGAAGAATGGTGAGTATCTGCTTTGTGGGGACTGCCTTGTAAAATTTCTATATTATTTAAATACCCTTCTTTTATTTTTAAATTCAAATCATCAAATAATTCATTCTGATCGTAACCTAGGAATACAATATCAGGAGCAACTTCTTTTAAAATATTATATGTACCCATATCTAAGTCGCCCAAGAGTACCCTATCGACTTCGGGAATTTCTAAAAGATTTTTGATTCTTTCTACTTCATTATATTTAGGAAGCTTACCTTTCATCTTCTCTACCATACTATCGCGAGTGACAATAGCTACAAGCTGACTGCCTTGCTCCCTCGCTTCATTTATAAAAGAAAGATGTCCTTCGTGGACACCATCGAAAACGCCGAAGATTAATATTTTCTTTTGATTAGTAAGGTCAGGCATTTTAAACTATTTCTTTCATCATCCATTCTTTGTAAGGGTGATTAATACGACGAACATCGACCCCAGCAATAAGAGGGACACTGTAAGTATGATTCTCAGAAATTATCTGATTCACAGCATCAAGCTTCGCTTCAAAGGTTGTAATAAGGAGCATGGCTTGTTCTACGCATTTTGACTCCCCCTCCCAATTATAACAAGATGATATTGACCAGAAATCTACACAAGCGGCGATCTTCTGATCTATTATAAGTCCGCCTAGTTTCTTTGCCTCTTCCATATTTTCACACGTTGTATATATAAAAACCATAAAATATATAGATAAGCTAACTACGACCTTTACAATATAATTGTAACACTCTCCTTGAATTTGTAAACAAAAAGAGGGATTCCCATGTAGTGAGAATCCCTCCTAATATCTCGTTATCCGAGATATGTTTTTAATAATTTACTTCTTGAGCTGTGTCTTAACCGGCGAATTGCTTTTTCCTTCATCTGACGTACACGTTCCCGGGTTAGTCCAAAACGTTCACCAATTTCTTCAAGGGTCATTGCCTGGCAGCCAATTCCGAAGAAGAACCGAATAATATCGCTTTCCCGTTCAGTTAAAGTTGCCAAAGCTCGTTTAATTTCTCTGGCCAATGACTCCATCATTAAACCTCTGTCAGCATTTGGCGAATCGTTGTTGATTAAAACATCCAACAAACTGTTATCTTCTCCTTCAACAAAAGGAGCATTAAAAGAAATATGACGGCCTGAAATACGAAGGGTATCAGCCACTTTGTCGGCAGGGAGATCTAATGATTCGGCAAGCTCATCGGGTGTCGGCTTTCGTTCATACTCCTGTTCCAGTTTGGAAAATGCCTTGTTGATTTTGTTCAACGAACCAAGTTGATTCAAAGGCAACCGCACAATTCTGGATTGCTCGGCCAATGCCTGCAAAATGGATTGACGAATCCACCATACAGCATAGGAAATAAATTTGAACCCTCTGGTTTCATCAAACTTCTCGGCGGCTTTAATCAATCCCAGATTACCTTCATTGATAAGGTCGGGTAAACTTAATCCCTGATTCTGGTACTGTTTAGCTACAGAAACTACGAAACGCAAGTTTGCTCTTGTAAGTTTCTCCAGTGCTACCCGATCACCCTTTTTTATCCGCTGGGCTAACTCCACTTCTTCCTCAAGAGTTACAAGTTCTTCTTTCTCAATCTCTTGTAAATACTTGTCCAGGGAAGCGCTCTCGCGCATTGTGATCGATTTTGTAATCTTTAATTGTCTCATATGGTGAATAACCCCTCCTTTGTGGGTGATTTTGGTTATATTTCAAAGATAAATTTTGCTCAAACTATAACACAATATAATAAAAATGCAACCTGTCACAGGTCAGACCTGTGTATGTTTAGTTTAAATTCTGTTGATAACAACTTTCGCAAGCAATATTCTTGTACCCCCATTCACTCGGATAAAAAGCTTCTATTTTGTTTTTGCAATAATAACAATTATATGGAGTTGTTTCTAGTACAGTTGAATATTTCAACAGATCTTTTATTCTTACATCAAAATGCTTACGAGGAAGTGGAATATTGTACTGTTTATAAAATCCTAATTCATTGTTGGAAATATTGAAACGCCAACCAGTCAGAGGACAAATCAATGCTTTGGTACAAATACTTTCATCCACATCATCTATAGAGTCAGGCAATTCACTTGTGGACATACCCTCTATATTGCTTTCATCTATGTCTTGCCAATAACCACCCAATTTCAAAATTTCTTCCTTGGTCGTATTGGGGAAATATAAATAACTAGTTGAGAAATTGAATGGTCCTGGACTCATAGAGTAAGGTAAGAACTTGCCATACTCTCCGTCTTCTTTCATTTTATTTATAATTTCATCTTTTAATTTTTCATACTCTTCTTTGGTGTATTGCTTGTTTAAAATACAATACTTTTTCTTCTTAAGCCCCACACAGCCAAAACAATATTCACAGTCAATACACAAATCCAAATATTCAGAATATCTTGACGAAGACCAAGAAGAATATTTCAAATTATATGCATTCACACAACCACTACAACTACCTAGCAACTCTCCTTCAAAACATCCAGCATAATTTAAAGAGGATTTGGTTTTAGTACCTCTTGTACAATTAACACAATCTTCTGAATCAGAAATAGTATTACAATTTATACAATTATTTACATTTAATAAATTGTTACCAGTAGAATTATAAGTTTTAAGATTAAAATTTAATCTATGGATTGCTACATTTTTAAGCATTTCTTCAAAATGTTCTTTAAACAGTTTAATTTGAGAATATGAACCTAAATTAAAATCTTTTAGTTTTTCATTGTATTCTTCTTTTGTATACTGTACATTCTCTATACAATAACTCTTCCCTCTTAAATTACAGCACATGAAGCAATTCTGGCAGTTGCGACAATCAAAAAGAAAATATGAATCTATGCAATCTTTTGAATCTCTAGAATAGAAAAGTTTATATGAATTCATACAATTAAGAGAACAAAAACATCTCTCGGAACTAAAGCATATAGCTACATCTATAGAATTTTTAACCTTAATGTTTCGGTAAGAATATAAAAGATCTTCACAATCAACCATAGATCGAGCTAAATAACAATTCTTGCAACTCCAAACATCATCACAATAATCACATCCTGTATTATTAATTCCATTTTGATGAGGGTGAGGAACTTTCTCTTGAAGAGATTGTAGTTGTTTAAAAAATGATTCACTTGGATTGTATTTCGCTCCGTAATCCATCGCATCCCAAGCATCACTATACCATTCCTTTAGTGAGTAAAGTGGATAACGACTTTCTGGTAATACAGTTATAAAACTCTCACCTGATAAATCAGATTTACTTTTACGAAATTTACCAAATAACCAAAAAGACAACTGCTGTTTTAAAAGACACCTTGAACAGACGGTAGATAATTCTAGTCCAATCTTTTCACTTAAAGATTTCTCTATATCAGTAATAATGAATTCTTTCTGGCAATGTTCACAAATCTTTTTCATAATTTTTTAAATTATTAATTAGTAATTTGTAATCAGTAATTATATTAATGGTTCCCCTCCTTTTTCTTCTTTCTTTATTTCTTCTTTTTTATTGTCATTGGCGTCTTCGTCTTTTTCTTCTTTTTTATTTCCTGTAATAGCAGCTTTCTCTTGGGCGCTGCGGATGATAGTAGCTTCTTCTTCGGCAATGAGCCTCTGTGCATCACCTGCTGGTATGGAGTACTTACGACGAGAAGCTTCTATGATTCTTTGTCTATAAGACGGATGAGTAGCGGGGAGTACTTGTAAAGTTTCTCCAGAAAATGGATCATAACTCTCTCCATCTATCGTCATTTTGACATAGAATTCCCCCACTCCTAAGTTGATCATATCTTTCACGTCGAAAACTGGAGCAAACTCTGGCTTGAGCTTCGTCGCATCATCTCCTCCCACACGGAAGGTAATAATAGATCCCACATTTCCTAAAACTGCTTGCTGAACTTTAGGTAAAAGCTGAGCGACGTACTGGTGGGCAACAATAAGGTTCAATCCGTACTTACGAGCTTCGGAAAGAATGTTTTCAAAAGTATCTGTAACAATGTTCTGGAACTCATCGACATATAAGTAAAAGTCCGCACGATCTTTCGGCTCAAGCTTGGCACGAGCCATACCCGCTTGCTTAATCTTCGTTAGGAACATGGCTCCGAAGAATGATGAATTCTCTTCCCCAATCTTACCTTTGGAAAGATTGATTAAGAGAATCTTTTGTCCGTTCATTATTTCTTCGAGGTCTATTTTGTTTTCTTTTTGTCCGAAAATATTTCGAAGCATTGGGTCAGAAAGAAATTGCCCAAGCTTGTTCACCAAAGGGATGATGGCATCCGTATCGAACTTCTCAGACCAGTCCGCGAATTCTATTGCCCAGAAGCGTTTGACCATGTCGTCTTCGATATATTCAACTACTTTCTGACGATAATTTCTGTCAGTAAGCATACTAATCATCCCACGCATTGTTGCAAACGGATAATCGAGAAGAGCTAGGACTGTAAAACGGAAAACGTGCTCCAAACGTGGAGTCCAGTTGGCACCGAATTGCTTACGGAGAACTTCGATCAATCCTTGGGTTAGTTGATGCTTGAACGTTGGATCAATATTTGCAAGTGGATTAAATGAAGATGGGAACTCTATATCTCCTGGATCAATAATACAGACATCTTCAATACGCTCCTCTGGAATAAAATTCAAGATGTCTTCTATAAGCTCTCCGTGAGGATCAATAATACAGACACCATGTCCGTAAGCTATATCTTGACGAATCATCAATTCTTGAAGCTTTGACTTACCAACGCCAGACTTTCCAATAATGTATAAATGACGGCGACGATCAATACGCTTGAATCCGAAAACGAACTTCTTTTCTTCTAAAGAAGCTACATAATTCGTACGGCCGATAAAGGTCACATCACTCGGATCTACCCTACCTAAAGTTGGAAGATCTGGTGGTGGTGGAGCATACTTAATAATCTGGATTTTGTTTGGTTTATTTAGTGCCATAAAGTGATACCCTTATTGTATCAAATTATAATAAAAAGTATATCGAGTACGATATAACAACGGCTCTCGGACATCAACAAATTGAATTAGTATTCATTTGTTGTGCTCCTCTTTTGTTGTTATAATACATCTCATATGAAAGAAAAAGAATTAGTAGAAAATACAGAATCTTTATCGAAAGATAAAATAGATTATCTTAAAAAAATTGGACCAGGAGTCATAACAGGAGCAGCAGATGATGATCCTTCTGGAATCACTACTTATTCACAAACAGGAGCTCAATACGGAACAGGATTACTCTGGATGGCCCTCTGGATTTATCCACTTGTATCTACAGTCCAAGAAATGTGTGCTCGTATAGCGATGGTCACAGGGCGTGGACTTGCTTCAAATATCAAAAGAAATTTCCCAAAGAAAATTCTTTATATTTGTACAATATTACTCTTCTTTGCAAATACATTAAACATCGGAGCTGACTTAGGGGCGATGGCCAAAGCAGTGCAACTACTAGCTCCAAAGGCTTCTTTTGTTTTTCTTGTTATTTTCACTGGAATTGCAGGCCTACTTTTAGAAATAATCGTCCCTTATCGTATTTACACAAAATATTTGAAATGGCTCGTTATCGCGGTCTTCTCATACATCGTTACTGGCCTTATAATCCACATGGATTGGTCTCTGCTTCTTCGTGACGGAATCATTCCTCATATAACATTTTCAAAAACTCAAATTTTACTTATAACTGGAATACTGGGAACAACCATCTCTCCATATTTATTCTTCTGGCAAACATCAGAGGAAATCGAGGAAGAAATAATGGATGGTAAAAAAACTTTAGCTTCACGTAAAGGAACAACTCATAGTGAAATAAAAGAAATGCGAATGGACATATGGGTTGGAATGTTCCTCTCAAATCTCGTAATGTTCTTCATTATCGCAGTATGTGCAAACACTCTTTTTGTAAACGGAATCACAAACATAGAAACAGCTGCTGATGCTGCCTTAGCATTGAAACCTCTTGCGGGATCATTCGCAACGCTTCTTTTTGCAATTGGAATCATCGGGACTGGATTGCTAGCGATACCAGTCTTGGCCGGTTCAACTGCATATGCCATAACTGAAAGCTTTGGGTGGAAAGAGGGTCTTTATCGTAAATGGAAAACCGCTCATGCTTTCTATGGAGTCATAGCTGTTTCTATAATTATAGGAATAATTTTAAATTTTATTGGTATTGATCCCATAAAGGCACTACTCTACTCTGCCATAGCCAACGGAATAGTAGCTCCTGTAATTCTTGTTTTTATAGTAAAAATAAGTAGTAGTCAAAAAATCATGGGTGAATTTAAAAATAAACCTATCACAAAAACCCTAGGATGGATAGCTACAATACTTATGAGTATCACGGCTGTAGCGGCGACAATATCACTGTTCTAGAATAAAACAACATAAAAATATCAGTCAGTCTTGCAAAAAATTAAAAATACGGTAATATAGAGAGATATTTAGCTGGGCCCTTAGCTCATCTGGCTAGAGCGCCTCATTTGCAATGAGGAGGTGGCAGGTTCGAGTCCTGTAGGGTCCACAGCGTAAAATAACCTTATAATATAAGGTTATTTTAGTGTGTTTTATTATTTTTCTTTTGATTTTTTAAAAATAACTGGTAGTCCTTGTCTTCCTTTCCTATGTGTCTTATCCACCAAGTCCCCATAAATATTTCTACTCTAGATATCAATTCTTTCTTGTCTGCTCCATTCTCAAATTCTTTTTTAAATTTAATGTAATTTTTTATAAAATTATGATGTTCTCTTTTGTGTCTCTTAATATTAGGATAATTCATCTGCTTCATATATTCTTCTTCGTAACAAAAATGCTCTTTGATGTACTCATCTAAAAACGGGATCATGTTATCATGAACTTCTTTGGAATCTACACCAAAAGCAACGGCGTCCAGAATTTTATTGATTTGGATCAATAATCTTTTGTGTTGAGAATCAATAACTTCATCTCCAACAGAAAGATCATCTGACCACTCAAAATAAATTGTCATATATTTTATGAAAAATTATTAATAAAATACTTCTGCTTTAAATTATCCTTTTATATTTATGTCAATTAACTACCTATTAAATTATACCACGACTTAGCTCAAATACCATTTATCTGTTAATATGTGAATATGTTAATAACAACTACAAAATTCATGAAGGGTATCGTCGGAGATGATGAGATACTAGCCGATGGTATACCCCAGATAGCCTTTATAGGGCGCTCGAACGTTGGTAAATCAAGCCTTATCCGTACTAGTTCCTTCCCAGGAAGAACTCAAGAGATAAATATATTCCTGATAAATAATGCCTTCTACTTGGTAGACTTGCCTGGATACGGCTTCGCTCGTGCTTCAGGCTTGGGTCGTGAGAAAATAGGAGAACTTATAGATTCATATCTTTTTAACTCTATATATACTCAAAAGAAAGTTGTGATGATTATCGATGCTGGTGTCGGCATGACAGACAAAGATATACTCATGCTAAACGAGCTTAGAAATCATCATAAAGACTTCATAATCGTGGCTAATAAGATAGATAAACTAAAGCAATCCGACTATCATAAAAAAATGGCAGAAATTAAAAAAGTGGTTGGCGACCACCTTATAATCCCCTTCTCGAATAAAACAAGAAAAGGGGTTCTAACTCTTGTAGATGAGATATTTAAATAAAATAATTCATATGGTATAATAAAAAATATGAAACAATCAAGATTAGATCAACTTTCCGATGGCATATTTGCTATCGTTATGACTATATTAGTATACAGGATTAGTCACAGAACAACATCTCTTAAATACACTTGTAGAAATGGCACCCCTCTTCTTAAGCTATTTACTTAGTTTTTCTTTACTTTTCACTTACTGGAGATCGCATCACCTCATAGCTTCAGTCCTTGCTAAAAATATTGATACCAAGTTTTCAAATTTAAATGGAATTTTTCTTTTCTTTGTTGCTCTTGTACCTTTCTCTTCTCGTTTCTTGGGACAATATGTAAATTCTGAAACTGCTATTATTTTCTTTGCTTTAAATATTATTTTCATTGGGCTTACACTGTTTAAAATGCGTAACTATGTGATAAAATCTGGGACAATAGAAAATATGCCTTTCACCAAAAAAGAAAATGAACATGCTAACATGCATATTCTCTTCCCTGTTGGTTCTGCTATTGTCGCCATTGCTGTTTCTTTTTTGAGTAATAGTCTGGCTTTGTCACTTTTCACTGTGGCAATACTCTTTAATCTATCTGGTAACGGAATTAAGATCACATTCTTTGTGATAGATTTATTTCGAAAAGAAAACAAATTAGAAAATACAGAAACTATATAATCTTTCTTATCCCTTTCTCAATAGAGGCACCTTCAAAAATTATCGAAAATAAAATATCAACAAACGGTAACTCTACTCCGAGTTTACTACTAATATTTTTGTGATTTTTAATTGTGGCCAATCCTTCCAGCATATATTTTTTCTTAGCTAAAATATCCTCTATCTTTCTCCCTTTGCCAATCTCAATCCCAAGTAGACGATTCCTAGAGCGTAAAGACAAGTCCCCTGAACATGTTAACCCCATAAAAGTATTGGGTTCTGCTCCCAAGGAAACCCCCAACTTCTGGATTTCTTGTAATCCTTTAGTAAAAATATAGGCTTGAGTATTCTGGCCATACGATGCTCCTTCAGCTATCCCCACAAAAATAGTTACCACATTTTTCATGGCAGCACCTATTTGAACTCCAACTACATCGTTACTTAACTCAATTTTCAAATTCTGTGATTCAATCTGTTTCTTTATTTCTTCTTTACCAGCTCCACCAGCTAAGACCATGGCTGAAAGATCTCCATTTATTAATCCTTCGGCTAAAGTTGGACCGTATAAGAAATAAATTGAATTATGAGGGAATTCCTTTTCTAAGACAGTTGATATAAGATCCCCATCTTTATTAAAACCTTTAGAACAAATTATTATTTTCTGATTTATAATAAAATCTTTATGCTCTAAGAGAGCCTCTTTCACTCTATACGAAGGAGTTGCCACAAGTATCATGTCGCTCCCTTTTACTTCATTTATTAAAATTTCATGTTCGTTTATTATCAAACGAGTTGCAATAGCTTGTCCAAAAGTTCCATAACCTAAAATAGAAATTTTCATATTACCTTTTTAATGCAAGTTTAATAATGTGATCAATAAATTCAGGGACAGTCGCCCCAACAGCGTTGAGCATTTTGGGAACAAGTGATTCGTTGGTTAGCCCTGGTAAAGTATTCACTTCAAGCGCATAAATACCCTTCTTCGGATGTACAATGAAATCACTTCTAGAATAATGATCGAGATTGAGTCCTGTATGAATAATTCCTGCTAGTCTTTCGAGCTCCTCTTTTTCACTACGAGAGAAATTGCCAGGGCAAATTTCCTCTGACACTCCAGTATACTTTGCTTCAAAATCAAAAAAATCTTTGCTTTTAGGAATCCTTATCTCAATCGGAGGAAGCACATAAACAGCCTTATCACGAAAATTATTTATAACCCCTACTGTCGCTTCTTTCCCTTCTATAAGTTCTTCTACTAGAACATCGGTCTCCATGTTTACCCCTTCCATAAAAGCAGATATTAATTCTGGATAAGTCCTACACATTCTCATACCAACAGAAGAACCACCAGAAAGAGGCTTCACTATCCAAGGAGGTACTAACTTGTCGTGAATTTGCTTTGCAACATTTACAGCATAAGTTTCAAAATCACCATCCTCTTCTTGATACTGAGACACGACAAGATGATTGGGTGTCTTCACTCCAAGTCTACTAAATTGTTCTTTGGCTAAAACTTTGTTATATCCTAAGGCAGAAGCGAAAGCTCCTGAGCCAGTATATGGAATCTTCCACTGGTCAAGCATTTGCTGAACTTTGCCATCTTCTCCGAAGTCGCCATGCAAAGCATTGAAGATAACATCCACAGAATGGAATACATCTGCTGTCGATACAGGCTTGCCACTTATATGCCAAGTTCCATCCTTATCGATAAGAATGTCGATAGATTTATATGTTTGACTCAACTTATCTCCCCTCAAATGAGAAAGTACATTGCTCCCTGTCTTAAGAGATACTTCGTACTCACCACTTGTCCCCCCACGTATAACCCCAACTTTTATCATAAATATATTATATCAACAATAATCTATTTTAGAAAACTTTTATTTCTCTTTTGTTTATGGAAAGTTATAGCAAATCTGTGTGACTCACTGTTGGCAAGAAGGATCTGCTTTTTGTATATTTTAATTATTTCTTCATTACCTATTATCACTTTTGGTCTATGTTTGTCATCTTTCACCACTCCGACTATTGGTATCTCAAACTGGTACCTACTTAATACTCTCTTAGCTACATTTACTTGGGCGGTACTACCATCGACAACAATTAGACTAGGCAAACCCCACTCTGTATGACGCAATCTACGAGAAAGAACTTCCTCGAGTGCGCCTGTGTCATTGGCATCACTTTGAGTTCTGATAATAAACTTCTTATATTCACTTTTATTGACTTCACCATTCTCAACAACAGTCATAACTCCAACCATATTCTTGCCTCCCATATGAGCCACGTCATAAGCTTCAATACGAAATATGGAAGTCGGACTTCCATATATTTCCTCTTTTATTAAGGAAATATCATTTATATGATTTAAGGCATATATTTGGTCTCGAATTCTGGCAGCATTTTCAAAATCTTTTGATTTTGAAAATGCTGCCATTTTAGCTTTAAGATTTATAACAATACTTTTCTTCTTTCCTTCAAATAAGAGCTTAATATTCTTTATATTTTCTTGAAATTCTTTTTCTGGAATTAGTCCTATTTGTTTGTAAAATTCCCTATTATTCCTTTTTAACGAATCATTGTCAAAATATGGGAAAATTCTGCGAATAATCTTCATTGCCTCTTTAAGTTGCTGACCATTTGGGAATGGACCGTAGACTTTGCTATATAACTTTTTATCCATTCCTCTACCACGAACTATTAAAATTTTGGGTAACTTTTCTTTGGTTATACAAACATAATTAAAGCTCTTGTTATCCTTCTCTTTAGTATTGTATTTCGGCTTAAATTTCTTTATAAGATTTGCCTCTAAAATAAGAGATTCAAGAACGCTATCCGTCTCCTGCCATTCTACCCTATCCGCTTTTACCGTCATATCTAATATATGTGACCCTCTGGTAACGATGATATCCTTTGAGAAATAGCTCTTTACCCTATCCCGCAACGAAGTAGCCTTACCTATATAAAGTATAGTTTTGTCCTTACGGAAAAAATAAACCCCTGGCTTGTCTGGTACCCCTATTTTCTTAAGCTGTTGACTATTCACGTATATTATATTAGATTAAAAATAGATATTGTACAAATGTTAAATTGTTAAAAACGGAGGAATTATGGAGAGTTATGAAAATTCAGGTAGCTACCTTGAAAAACTAGGAGAGGTTGGATCAAAGGCAAAAATTGAAAAGCTCGGCATTAAACCAGGTAAAAAATCAAAAACAAAGGTTGGTAAAATCATTGAGTTAGATTTATACGTTCCAATAAGACCCGGGATGCCAATCAGAAAAACCAGAGAAATTGACAATCCCAACCCACTAAGACAAAAAAGAGGTATTGGAATAACAAGTCCAGTTGTATCGATCTTAAAAATTAACGAGGACGAGTACCTTATTGAAACAATTACATCAACCTACAGACTTTGGCTAAACTAATTTAAAAATCAAAAGAAGCATCACAACAAAGTGATGCTCTTTTTTTATTTCCTCCTCAAAACCTTTTTCAAATATCCCGAAGGAAAGATTACTTCCTACGGGACAGGTTTCCCTGCTATTTTTTCAAAACTTTCTTAAGATATTTACCAGTGTGTGAATTTTTATTATTAGCAACTTCTTCAGGAGTTCCCTTTGCTACAATCTTGCCACCACCGAGACCACCTTCGGGGCCGATATCTATAATGTGATCTGAACATTTTATAATATCCATATTGTGCTCTATAACTACTACGCTGTTGCCCTTATTCACAAGTCTATTCAAAACTTCAAGCAACTTTGCTACGTCATCATAATGAAGTCCAACTGTCGGCTCATCTAGTAGATAAATAGTCTTCTCTTCATACGGTCTAAATAATTCTGAAGAAATTTTTACGCGTTGTGCTTCTCCACCCGAAAGAGTTGTAGCAGACTGGCCAAGCTTCACATAGCCAAGACCGACTTCCATAAGCGTCTTCATGCGATCGTACACAGCGGGAATATCTTCCCAGAAAGTTATCGCTTCTTCAACTGTCATTTGAAGAACTTCATAAATATTTTTCTTTTTATATTTCACAGTCAAAGTCTCTTTGTCAAATCTTTTACCATTACAAACATCACAAGTGACGTAAACAGTCGGCAAGAAATGCATCTCTACCGCTACCTCTCCATTCCCTTCACAAGCCTCACAGCGTCCACCCTTCACATTGAAAGAGAATCTATTGGCTTTCCAACCTTTCAGTCTTGCTTCTTCACTAAGTGCGAACATATCACGGATATGAGTAAATGCTCCTGTGTAAGTAGCTAAGTTGGAGCGAGGAGTACGGCCTATAGGAGACTGATCGATAAGAACGACGCGAGAAGCATACTCCGTCCCAGTGAAAGATGCGCAGTTGAAAATCTTTGCTGTTCTAAACTTCCTTTCATATCTTGCCTGAAGATTCTTGTGGATAATCTCATACATGAAAGAACTCTTCCCACTTCCTGATACTCCCGTAATAGTGACAAGCTTACCTAGAGGAACCTCAGCATTGAGATTATCAATATTGAAAATTTTACCTCCAATTATTTTGATACTACCCTTATCGCTATTTCTTCTTTTCTCCGGAACTTCTATTCTAGCTTCATTTCTAAGATATGCTAAAGTTCTAGAATTGGAAACGTTCTTTGGTGCATCAAGTAAATCTTGTAAATAATCCGACACTATTACTTGCCCTCCATGTACTCCAGCCTTCGGGCCTATATCTACAATATAATCCGATGCATATATAGTATCTTCATCGTGCTCTACGACAATGATAGTGTTCCCTAAGTCACGAAGATTCTCAAGGGTTTTAATAAGCTTGTCGTTGTCTCTCTGATGTAAACCTATCGTCGGTTCATCGAGCACATACAAAGCTCCGACAAGTCGTGAACCAAGCTGGGAAGCCAAACGTATTCTCTGCGCTTCTCCTCCAGAGAGAGTATTGGCTTTTCGGTCGAGAGATAAATAATCAAGCCCGACGTTTAGTAAAAACTGAATTCGTGCCTCGATCTCTTTGATAACTACTTTTGAAATTTCTTTTTCTTGATCGTTCAACTGTAGTTCAATAAAAAAGTCAGCAACATCTGAAATGGAAAGTTTAGTAACGTCTACAATATTTAGCGGAGCAGAAACATGAAAATTCTTATCCGCGTCGGAGCCCTTTAGGGTAAAGCGCGAAGAATTTTTATGCTTCTGCGGAGCGGATTTACCTAGATATACATGAAGTGCTTCAGGTCGTAATCGCAAACCCTTACAATCATCACAAGGTTCTGTGCCACCGAAATACTTCGTACCAAGTCCATTACAAGTAGGACAAGCTCCATATGGGGAATTGAAAGAGAAAAGCCTAGGCTCTATCTCAGGAAAAGCGAAACCATCGTTGGCACAAGAAAACTTGGAAGACATAAGGTACTCGTCTTCATCTATTTTAATAATTACAAGGCCATCGGATTCAAGTAAGGCTCTCTCGACACTCTCTGCTAGACGTGAGTATGAATCCTTTTCATTGTCTTTGAATTCATGTATTTGGAATGTGTCTACTATAACTTCTATGTCGTGCTTTTTTGTCTTCGTAATATCAATCCTCTCTCTTAGTTTCTTGATCTGTCCATCTAGACGAACCTCGGCAAAACCTTTGTTGAGTAAATCATAAAGAAGTTGGTAGTACTCACCTTTCCTACCTCTAACTACCGGAGAAAGAATTGAGACAGGAGCTTCGTTCCACTCGACACCTAATACTTTCCTCGCCCCGTTAAAGCTTTGCTTTTTTACGGGGTTTTTATTATCCTTTTGAAAATTCTTTATCTTATCTATTGCAAAATGAAGTATTTCATCATTGGAAAGTTTCTTAATCTCATTGCCACACTCGGGGCAATGAGGATGCCCTATACGTGCATAAAGAACACGAAGATAGTCATATATCTCTGTGATGGTTGCAACTGTTGAACGAGGATTGTTCGACCTAGACTTCTGGTCGATAGAAATAGCTGGAGAAAGACCAGTAATCTCATCGACATCTGGCTTCGGCATTTGGTTCAAGAATTGGCGAGCATAAGCAGAGAGACTCTCCACATAGCGCCTTTGCCCTTCAGCAAATATAGTATCGAATGCCAAAGAAGACTTACCAGAGCCAGACATACCAGTAATAACTATCATTTTATTCCTCGGCATCTCAACACTAATATTCTTCAAATTGTGAGTTCTAGCCCCTTTTATTATTATTTTGTCTGTTGTATCTTTTTTCATAAATTACTTAAACACATAACGACACCTCCCAAAGTTCTTAGGGGGTGTATACTGATATTTAGTTACTAACATGATAACACAAAACCTTAGACTTGACAAAGATCTCAAAATAAGTAATATGGAATTGAAATAAATATATGCCGAAATAGCTCAGTTGGTAGAGCACAACATGGACAAGGTTGGGGTCGCGGGTTCGAGTCCTCGTTTTCGGCTACAAAAATTCTTTTCACTCAATAAAGAGACAGGTTACGCCATTACATGTCTAATCAAAACGAAGGCCATTCCAACAACTGGAGTGGCTTTTTTATTTTGTATTTTTATTTAAAAACTTATCATTCAAAATAATAATCTCATCTCGTAATATAGCAGCAGTTTCGAAGTCTAGTTCCTTCACCGCTTTATTCATTTCCTTCTCTTTTATCTTTATAATTTTTTCATAAATAGATTTGTTCCTATCTTCATCTGAAAGAAGTAAATTCTTGATAGATTCTCTTTCCCCTTTACCCTTATTACTTTTACTTGTTACAAAAGTCTTCTTGAACAATTCTACATCTAAGTCTAGCTCTGCATTCACCGCCTTCTCGTGCTTGTTCTCGAGCTCTTCGGTAATATCATTAATCTTTTTTATAATAGTCTGGGGAGTAATACCATGCTTCTTGTTGTAAGCTATCTGGATATCTCTTCTTCTATTTGTCTCTCCTATGGCACTCTCTAGGGCCTTGGTCATACGATCAGCATAAAGTACAACTCTCCCCTCTACGTTTCGAGCAGCTCTTCCTATAATCTGAATCAGAGAAGTTTCCGAACGAAGGAAACCTTCCTTGTCTGCATCCAAGATTCCTATCAAGGCTAGCTCGGGTAAGTCTAATCCTTCGCGGAGTAAATTGACTCCTATAAGAATATCAAAGTCCCCTCTTCTAAAAGAAGAAAGTATTTGAATTCTCTCTATGGTTTTAATATCACTATGTAAGTACTCTGCTTTGAATCCCTTTTCTTTCAAAAATAAAGTTAGGTCCTCCGCCATATTCTTGGTCAAAGTCGTAGCAATAGCACGGAAACCCTTTTTAATAACTCGGTTTGCTTCTTCTACAAAGTCTTCAATTTGGCCAGGATAAGAGGCGAAAGAATTTTTAGAAAAATAATCGTAGGTGTGGACGCGCGCCGAATTCTGACTACTGTCAGAATTCGGTAGGGATAAGCGATTATTTTTCAAAAATTCTGAAGCCTCTGTTGCAGAAACCGGTCTTACCAATATTTCTGGATCTATCAATCCTGTTGGGCGAATAATCTGTTCAACAACTTGAGCACTAGTTGTCCTCTCTGTCTCGCTTGGGGTTGCTGATACATATATCACATCTCCAATTCTTTCTTCAAATTCATTATACTTAAGAGGCCTATTGTCCTTGGCAGAAGGCAGACGGAAGCCGAAGTCTACAAGAGTCTTCTTGCGAGAAGCATCGCCTGCATACATACCACCTAGCTGAGGAAGAGTCACATGAGATTCATCGATAATAGTTAAGAAATCACTCTTGAAATACGAGAGAAGTGTATCTGGAGCTTCCCCTTCCTTCTTGCCAGAAAGCTGTCTACTATAATTCTCGATACCACTACAATATCCAACTTCCTTGATCATTGCTAAATCATAATTGGTTCTTCTCTTTATCCTTTCTGCCTCCAGAAGCTTGCCTTCCTTCTCAAACTTTTTTAATTGTTGTGTAAGCTCAAGTTTAATATTCTTTAATGCCACTTTTACTTTCTCTGTCTCGGTAATAAAGTGCTTGGCTGGAAAAAGGAAAATACCACTCTCTTCTTTCAGAACATGGGCAGACACAGGGTCTACTTTTAAAATTTTAGAAATAGCACCTCCTACAAATTCTATTTGATATACAAAAGTCTCCGATATAGGCATGACTTCTACTCTATCTCCAATAGAACGGAAAGTTCCTGGAGTAAGGTCTGAGTTCGTTCTTTCAAAATGAACTCCGAGTAACTTTCGCATTAATTCTGTCCTTCCAATCTTGGATCCAATTTCAAGTTTCAAATTTACCTTCTCGTATTCTTCTGGACTTCCAAGACCATAAATACAAGAAACAGAAGCCACAATAATAACGTCCTTGCGTGTAAGAAGTGACTGCGTAGTGGCATGGCGAAGCCTATCTATCTCTTTGTTTATCTGAGCATCTTTCTCTATATAAGTATCGGTCACTGGCATGTATGCTTCTGGCTGATAGTAATCATAATAAGACACAAAATAGTGTACAGCGGCATCAGGGAAAAACTCCCTAAATTCTTGAGCCAGCTGAGCAGCGAGAGTCTTGTTGTGGGCTATGACCAAGGTCGGCTTCCCCCACTCTTCGATAACATTGGCTATCGTGAAAGTCTTCCCTGTACCAGTAGCACCTAGGAGCGTCTGTTTATCAAAACCCTTCTTAAGACCTTCCAGAAGCTCTTTTATGGCCTTTGGCTGGTCGCCATCGGGCTTGTACCCACTCTTTAATTTAAATACTTTGTCTGTCATAATTTTTTAAAAATTCATTTTTAAAATCTTGAAACGTATCATTTAGTATAGCATCGCGCATTTGTTTTACTAGATTGGTTATAAAGTAGACATTGTGAATAGAAGCCAAAGTTGCTCCTAGCATTTCTTTAGCACGAAAGAGGTGTGAAAGATATGCACGAGTATAATTTGTACAAGTATTACACTTGCACCCTTCGTCTATCGGATTAAAATCTTTTACAAACTTAGCATTCAAAATATTTATCTTGCCGTTCTTTGTAAACATCGTTCCGTTGCGAGCAATACGAGTGGGTGCCACACAATCAAAAAGATCAACCCCGTTTTCTACTCCAGAGAAAAGATCTTCCGGTTCACCGATACCTAGTAAATGGCGAGGTTTGTCTTCTGGGAGCACTTCATTGACCCACTTTACAGCAGTCGACATATCCTCTTTGGCAAAAGATCCACCAATCCCAAAACCATCGAAGTCCATTTCTCCTATAACTTTAGCAGACTTCTTCCTAAGCTCTTCACTACGTCCTCCTTGGACAATGCCAAAGAGAGCCTGGGGCCAAGGCGAAATAGGAATATGAAAATTCTTATCAGCGTAGGGCCCCTCTAGGGTAAAGCGTGAAGAATTCGCATATTCTTGCTTTGCTTCCTCCCGTTTCTTATGCTCCTCCAAACTCCTCTTGGCCCAAGAGTGAGTGCGAGACAATGCTTCATCTTGATAGCGTTCACTTTCTGTCGGCGAGGTACATTCATCAAAAGCAAATATAATATCGGCTCCTAAGTTGTGCTGAATCTCGATAGACTTCTCTGGAGTTATATAATGAAGCGATCCATCTAAGTGTGATCGGAAAGAAACTCCGTCGTTCCCTATGGTTGCAAGCCTTGGTACCCCATCTTCTGTACAGAAACAACTTTGGAAAGCTCTTTGCCGTAAGCCACACCAAGAGAAAATACTTGGAATCCACCAGAGTCTGTCATCATGGGCCCCTGCCAATTCATAAACTTATGTAAGCCTCCTGCCTCACGTACTAAATCACTTCCTGGTTGTAAATAAAGATGGTAAGTATTGGCAAGTGTAACTTGCACACCTATCTCCTTGAGCTGTTCGGGAGTCATAGCTTTGACTGTCCCCTTCGTCCCCACAACGACAAAAGATGGAGTCTCTATAACTCCATGAGGTGTAGTCAGAGTCCCTGCTCTACCTAAAAATCCTTCCAACTTTTTTTCTATTTTAAAATCAATCGCTTTCATCTAATATATTTTTTAAATTTAAAATAAATCTATTCTATAATTCTAACGAATTGTAGAATAGATTTACCACGCTTCGTAAGTTTATGACAAACTGTATTCCCCATACTTCTTTTAACTAAAAGTCCCGCAATATACATTTTACTTATATGAGCTGAAATATTTTTAAAATCAGACTTCAATCTATCAGAAATCGCAAGAACAGACAAATCTGGATTCTTATCTAGTAGGAATAATATTTCAATTCTTCTGTGATTTGCAAACCCTTTAACTATTCTTTCTAATTCTCTATTTGTTTTTCTCATAATATTTATTTCTATTCTATAATTCTATAGAATTATAGAATACTATTTATAATATAAAATAAACTACTAATACACTTCCCTCTGGTAACATTCTTTACAATATACTATCTCTGGCCTATTTGGAGCATAGGTAGTCTCAAATGTATTTGTGCAACCTTCATTCATACAAGTGCGAGTATATAGAGTCATCGGATTCCTCAGAGCTAAGCGTTTCTTGTATCTTTCATCTGGATGAAGTCTAGGGATGGGAATATTCATACGTTTGTAAAATTGAAGTTCAAATGGAGTTATTTTAAATGCTTTACCTGATGCTTCACACTCTATAACTTCATTTAGTATAGAATCGTCTACATCTTTTATATCATCTGGTATATCTTTGGCTTTTAAAGTAATTGTATATTTGTTATCTATCTTTTCTTTGTATGGATATCCCCTTTCTATTGTTTCTTCTTTGGTTAATGGAAAATGATCATTTATAACAGCTTCGTTGTATCCAAATGGACATAGTTCATAAGGAAAGAATTCTCCATACTTATATACCCTGCCCTTACTATCTATATACGGCATTTCATCCATATGTTGTTTAATTTTTGGTATCATTTCTTCGTATTCTTCTTTTGTATATTGCTTATTTAAAATACAATACTGTTTGTTTTTGAGACCTATGCAACCGAAGAGATTAGAGGAAGATTTACAGGCATCTAAATACTCAACCATGCTTAAAGCAACTTCTCCTGTAATAACAAATTTAATGTTCTGACTGTTCTCAGCACCAGCAAAAGCATGCTCATACGCGTGCTCTGCATATGAATGACAAATATCCATGGAATCTTTTGCGTGAACACATCTGTATGTATATTTAAGATTTTCAGAATCATAAACATTAAAAGAACTTGAGGTATTTTTATTATTTCTAAGCTCATCACCAGTAGAATCAATAGAATTAATAATTCTTGCATGTTTCCTTGGAAATTCTAATGTAAATTCCCAAAATATTTTTGAAAACTCTTCAACAAAAGAGTGCTTGCCTGTATTTAATTCTTTCATCTTCTCTTCATACTGTTCTTTTGTATATTGAATATTCCAAATACAATATCTTTTATTTTGTAAATTTACACAACCAAAACAATCTTGGCAATTATTACAATCAAGTATGAAATTACAATCTATACATCCAGTTGACCAATATGAGTATTGACAATTATAATTTTTATTTCCACTGATATTTTGATAAATTAATTCGCTCTTTAATACATTAAATGAATCTATTACTTGTTTTGATCCATCAACGTTATTTGAAAAATATACATCTTCGGACCCGTCTATAATAGAACTACTTAAATATACATTTTTAGAAAAATATACAAAATTAGCATATTCTGAATCTATACAATCACCAAATTGCCATAGTGACTGCCTTGAAACTTTATTAAACAATTCTTTCCATTGTGTAAAAAATGCTTTACTAAAATCATAGTTTTGCGCATATTCTCCTGCTTCCCATTTATCACTTTTGTAACAAGAAGAACAATATACATAAAAAGCTACTTTTTCATTATACATTGAAATAATACTTTCTTGGCACATATCACATTTTCTTTTATATAAAGACCGTTCGTTTTTCCATATTAATCGTCGTACAAACCGACAATGTGGACAAAAGGTTGGTGGAGGAACTTTTATTTTCTCATAAAATAAAAAATCCTCAGGATCTATAGTGAAATCATTTTTACAGTTTTGACAAATTTTAATTTCACTTTGCATATATTTAATTAATATTATCTAAGATTAATCTATTCTACAATTCTATAGAATTGTAGAATACTTATAATTATACAATGTTTAATTTCTTTTTACAAAAACCCATTTTAGACTTTGTACATTTACAGGAGAACTTAGAAGAACCTTTTTTACAGGGTCATTGGGAGAAGAAATAACATCTTCAATCGTAGCTACTACCTCCGTCTCTATATTTGGCAAATAAACAAATGCTCCAGTTGTAAAAGGTAAATCGATAGGTATTGTCATTTCAAAATTGCCTCCGCCACGACCAACAAGCTCTACACTTGTATTTGAACCATCTATCATGGCCTCAGTAACTTGCCCTGGATTGGAATATAAGGTGACTAGTGAAGAATTATTGTATACAACACTTACCTCTCCTATCGGGGTAACAATATTTGAATAAACTTTATCTCCAACTGCAATTTTCTCATTGGCGCCAATATCTATAATGATAGTATCGTAAGGCGAATAATTTGGTTTCGTTAAAATATTTGACAGAACAAGATTGTTCTCTGGTAAGGTGCGATTAAATAATTCTTTCAAAACAATGTTTTCATTCTTCAAAATATTGTAGTCAATCATTAAATTTTTAAGATCCGCATTTTCTCTTAATAAATTTTCATTCTCTTTGTAAACCGATGACTTTGAGCGAAAAACATAGCCTGTATCCTCTACTACATTCTCTACAGCAATCTTAGTCTTCCATATAGGCCTACCAATAGAGTGTATTAATCCACTTGTATACGCAAGAATTCCACTAACAGCTAACAATAAAAATCCCACAAAGAAAATAATATTCTTAATTAATCTTTTTCTCTTGGCTATTTGTTTTTTATCTCGGAACTGATGAATCATCTGTGTTTAATAAAACTTCTTGATAAGAATCAAAATCATCGAGCACCACACCTGTACCACGAGCAACGGCCGTAAGTGGATCTTCTGCTATATAGATAGGAATTTTCAATGTTTTTCGTAGTAAAACATCTAAGCCTCGTATAAGAGCTCCACCTCCTGAAAGAACTAATCCTCTGTGCATAATATCTGAAAGTATTTCTGGTGGAGTAGTTTCAAGCACTTCTTTAACCCCATCAACCAAGCTCATAATTGAAGGCAAAATAGCTTCTCTTATGTCTGAATCTGTAACTATTACTTGACGAGGTAACCCTGTAACCAAATCTCTGCCTCTAACTTCAGCTTCCATAGAATCACCTTCAATAGCAGAACCTATAGCAATCTTCACCCCTTCAGCGGTTCTTTCTCCGATCAATAATTTAAATTCATCTTTCATGTAATTTATAATATTGAGGTTAAGAAGATCGCCTGCAATTTTCAAATTCTTTGAACGAACAACCCCAGAGAGTGAAATAACAGCAACATCGGTAGTACCCCCTCCAATATCTACAATAACAGACCCGACAGCTTCTTTGACTGGCAAGCGTATCCCTATCGCAGCTGACATTGGCTCTTCGATAATGTAAACTTCACGTGCCCCAGCGGAACGTGCTGCATCTTCTACTGCTCTTATCTCTACGTTGGTTATACCAGTCGGAACTCCCAGAACCACACGTGGACGAATGAACTTCTTTGAAATTTTCTCAGCTTTATTTATAAGATATGAAAGCATTTCTTCTGTGACTTCAAAATCAGATATGACTCCGTCGACAATAGGACGAATAGCTCGCACGTGACCTGGAGTACGCCCAAGCATTTGCTTGGCTTCAGCCCCAACAGCGACGATCTGACCTGTTTTCTGGTTTACAACAACAACAGAAGGTTCGTTGATAACGATGCCGTGCCCCTTCAAATACACCAGCGTGTTGGCTGTTCCTAAATCGATTCCAATATCATTAGAAAACATTTGGTATATTTTTTTGAACATATATAAATTAGGTTCTAGTAACTATCTTTTGGCTTCTAGTAGATTAACTAATTCATCGATCGTGATTATTTTTCCATTAGATTCAACACGTTTTTTAATTTCAAAACCTCCATCAGCCAAACTACGTTTTGAAACAACAACTCGGTAAGGAACACCAATCAAATCAGAGTCTGCAAATTTTTCTCCAGCACTTATATCTGTGCGGTCATCAAACAAAACTTCTATTCCTTTCGCTGTTAAACTATTGTAAAGTTCTTCTGCTCTATTTTTTACATTTTCATCATCCCCTAGTGACAATAAATGAACCTTAAATGGAGCAATACTCTCTGGCCATATAATACCTTTATCATCAGAGAGAGTCTCAACAATAGTCCCCATGAGTCTTCCTAATCCTATACCATAACAACCCATAACAACTAAATTATCTTCCCCTTTTTCATCTTTATATTTTAAATCAAAAGGTGTTGAAAATTTTGTCCCCAATGAGAAAATATTCCCAACTTCTATGGCTTTATTTTCAACCATATCTTCTTTCTTAAGCCCTAAACTTTCGAGGACTTCATCATTATAAACTTCTTTATTTACAGCAATACCATTATTGGGATCCACATATATAGTATCTTCTCCCGCAGAAGTAATGGTCTGAAATTCATGAGAAAATTTTGAGAAAGTTCCACCAGATGCAAAAGTCAGGTAAGTTAAATGACCAATGCCAACTTTATTAAAGATATTTTTATATGCTTCTTTTGATTTCTCGTAGAAAACATTATGTTCTTCTGCATTCTTAGAAAAAGAATAAAGTGCCTTCCAGTAAAATTCCCTACCTCTTAAAATTCCAGATTTACTTCTTGTTTCATTTCTAAATATATCTTTAAAGTCATAAGGATAAATAGGTAAATCTTTGTATGAACTTATGTATTGTTTTAAAATGTTTGAATAAGCCTCTTCGTTTGTGAATGACAAACCAACCTCTGTTCCATTTTTTAATTTTGTCTTAAACCAATTATCAACAACATCATCACTCCATCTTCCAGACTTTTCCCAAACCTCTTTACTTTGAATAATACTTGTTTTCATCTCAATACCTCCTATAGCATTCATTTCTTCTCTTATAATATTCTCAATCTTCTTTATAACACGTAAACCCAAAGGTAGATAAGAATAAACCCCTGCCATTTCTTTATTAATAAAGCCTGCTCTGATTAAAAGTTCAGCATTTAATGATACTTCGTCAGCTGGACTCTCCTTCTTTGTTTTAGTGAATAGTTGTGATTGTCTCATACCCACATACTACCCTAAAAACCCCTTACAGTCAAAAAACAAAAGGTTATTTTCAACTTGCAAAATAATGCTTTTTCTGGTACTATTTGAATACTTTCCGTGAAGGACTTTTTTGTTTAAAAGACCTTTGTAAATAAGCTGGGATGCTTAAAAACGGAAGGTATTATAAATTAATCATAGAAAACAAAATTATGACTACACAAAATAGTGTTATAGAAGAAATGTTTGCAAATGGTACTCATTATGGATATTCAAAGAGTCGTCGCCATCCATCTACAACTCCTTATATTTTCGCAACAAAAAATGGAGTAGATATTATAAATATTGAAAAAACTAACGAACTTTTTGATAAAGCAATCGAAAAAGTGACCGCACTCGCCCAAGCTGGTAAAACAATACTTTTCGTTGGAACAAAAGCAGAAGCTCGTCAGCAAATTATAGAGACTGCCCTTTCTCTCAATATGCCTTATGTTTCTGAACGTTGGGTTGGAGGAGCTCTTACAAATTTCCCTGAAATTAAAAAACGTATCACTAAGCTTCTTGACCTCCGTGACCAAAAAGAAAAAGGGGGCTTGGATAAATATACTAAAAAAGAAAGGCTCCTAATTGACAGAGAAATGGATGACATGACAAAAAATTTCCAAGGTCTTACTGGTATTACTCGCACTCCTGATGCAATGTTTGTTGTCGATCCTAAAAAAGAACATATAGCTGTGACTGAAGCTCATAAGATGAACCTTCCTGTTATTTCTCTTATGAATACAGACTGTAATATCAAGCACTCCGAATTCCCTATTATTGCCAATGATGCCTCTGTATCTAGTATTAGCTTCTTCTTAACTCAAATCAAAAATGCTTACAATAAAGGTGTAGCAGGAGGAGACAAGAAGTAATAAAAAATTATTTGTTAAGGTCATATGACCAATCCATAATAAATTATGTCTATAAAAATAACTGCAGAATTAGTAAAAGAATTAAGAGATAGTACAGGAGTCTCTGTCATGCAATGTAAAAATGCCCTAGAAGAAGCAGAGGGAGATATGGAAAAAGCTCTTATAATTCTTAAAAAGAAATCAAGTAGTATCGCAATGAAAAAGTCTGACCGTACTGCCCACGATGGAATCATTGTGGTAGTTGAAGATACAGGGAAAGCCTTACTTCTTACTCTTCATTCTGAAACTGACTTCGTAGCTAGAAATGCAGACTTTATTGCACTTGCAAATGAACTCGCACAATTAGCGTGGAGTGAAGGAGTAGAAACTATGCAAATAAAATCTTTAGATATGATTAATCCTGTGGTTCAAAAAGTAGGAGAAAAGATTGAGCTTGGAAAAGTGGAATTAGTGGAAGGGACTACAATAGGTAGCTATGTTCACGGAACTAAGAGAGCTGTCATAGTGACTCTAACAGGAGGAACAACAGAATTGGCAAAAGATATAGCTATGCATATAGCAGCAATGAAGCCTGCATTTATAAAAACAGATGATATAACAGAAGAAGATAAGGCTAAAGTTATAGAAGTATTTGAAAAAGAAGTAGCAGAATCAGATAAACCTGAAGATATAAAGAAGAAAATGCTAGATGGTAAGATTTCTACTTACTTCAAAGAACAAACTCTTATGGAGCAAGCATTTATAAAAAATCCTGAATTAACTGTTGGTAATCTACTCAAAGAGAAAGGTGCTACTTTCGTAAGTTTCATTCATGAAGTTATTGGTTAAATAATTATGACTTTAATTATTATCATTTTTTTCATAGCGATAATCTTGGCATTTGGAATGCTAATAGTTCGTGATTGGAAATTAAGAACAAAGAGAATTATCATAATTGACGAACAAGATAAATTTACTCCAAATTTATCTTTTAGATATTTTGAAAAAATATTTTTATTTTTAACAAAACATATTATCCAATGGATAGTCCTTTCTAGTGTGAAAGTGTGGTTCCTCATTGTTGCAAAAACTAAAGTTCTATTCCAAAACAAATTGCCAAAAATAAATAAATTATTCAAGAAAAAAGAAGGCATATTTGATTCTAGAAAAATTTCATTTATACAAAGAGCTGTAATTGAGTCTAAAATAAAGATTAAAAAAGTAAAGGAAAAAATTCAAAAAGAACATGAAGACAAGTTAGAATCATCAACAGATGTTGAAACTAATAAGGAAATAAGTGAAGTTGATAAAATCCTATAATATGCTAGTATAGCTTAGTAAGAAAGTAGTTTCGTTAGGTTGGATGTTAAATTTTGCATATTTTAAATATGCCGGCATAGCTCAGTTGGTAGAGCGCCACTTTTGTAAAGTGGATGTCCGGGGTTCGAATCCTCGTGCCGGCTCAATAAAAAAGATGTCTAAATGACATCTTTTTTGCCGGCACGAGGATTCGAAAGGCGCAGGCTGACGAGCCGAGCCGGGGTCGCGAACTTTTTCAGTAGAAAAAGATTTGTGACCGAAACTCGTTTGCCGGCTCCAACTTCTTTTATCTATACTTATAAACATAAGAATGTCCTATTTCTATATTACATTCATATATCTTCTCAAAATTTTCATCAAGATCATTTTTAATTCTACTTGGTATATACATGTCATAGTTTGAAAAATAAACATAAACATTACTATATGGGTACATTACATCTATTGTTGTTTTAAGATTTTTTAAACTCCAAACTTTTGGATAAATAATCGTGTCTCTCTGTGTATAGTAATGAACGATTGAATCCTGATTTGTTATTATTAATGAATCAACACCAGTTTCTGTAGCAAGAAAATTATTTCCTGACGAAAAACATATATTAACTGTATTTAATGACTCTTTTACATTAGCTTTATATAAAAGATAAGATGAATACAGCAAAGTTAAACATATCATTATAAAAAATATATTCTTATATTTTTTTAATTGATAAACAAAGAATGCAGAAATTAGACAGATGGCTGGAATTATTGGTGTTATAAATCTTTCTTCTTTGTGTGGCATAGCCATAACTATCGAAGAGAAAAAAAGACTCCACAGTAGCAACAAATAAATATCTCTTCTTAAAAACTCTTTCTTGTAAAAGATATAAATAATTGAAAACAAAAATAACCATCCAATAATTGAAAATATTAACCATGAATTATCAATGAAAAAGCTCCAGGATTGCACTCCTCCCCAATAAGCAGCTGCCTTAAAACCGTGTATAAAGCCCCCAATCGGATTTTGGTAAAAGACACAACCATAAATAAACCAAGGAATTAGAACAACGAAAAATGATAAAATAGCTCTCCAAAGATATTTATCAAGCATAAATTTCAAAGATTTGTCTCTTATCAAGAAGTATAGAAGAAACACGGGAGTAATCCATAGAGTTGTATATCTAGTCATTAAAGATAATGCTAAAAATATACCAAAAAATACCTTATGTTTATTATCATTTTTTTCGTAACCTTTCCAGAAACTAATAAAAGTCAGAAGTAAAAAAAAGACAACCAATGAATCAGTCCATATTTTTTCACTACTCAATATATTTATCGGTACTAGAGAAAAAAGAGTAGCACCATAAAATCCAATTTTCTTATTAAACATGTTCTTGCCTAAAATGTAAACTAGGAAAACACTAAGTGTTGCAAAAAATGGAATCAAAAATGGAATCAAAAAAATTAGATTTAAAGAATAAAAAATAGATAATAGATATGGCAACAAAGGAGCTCTAAATCCAATATTGGGCCACTCATATACAGGTTCAGGAATTGATATAAAGTCATTCCAGCCACTTTTTTCAAGTGAGTAGAAGAAAGGATTATGACTTAAATCACTACCTAAATTCATATAAACAGTTTCATCCCACCCTCTAAGAGGAGAATAAGTTAGAAAAGTTATTCTAATTAAAAAAGAAAAAACTAACAATAAGATAATGTATTTATCTATTTTATCAAGACTAAGCCAGTATTCCTTTATTTTTTTTATTATTTGCAAAATGTCCAAATTTTATTACCAATAAAATTTATAACTAAAGACATACCTATGGCTAGGATCTGAGAATATATATAATATAATCCAAATACTTCCGTTAGTAAAATTAAAAAAAATATATTGACAGAAAGAGCAAAAAGACTTACTGAAAAGAATTTTATGTATTTTTGAAATATTTTATAGCCTATTTTCTCATTAAAGGTCCATATTTTATTTAGAATGAAATTAACAGTAACTGCAACAACAAAAGAAAGGAGGGCTGAATATAAATAATAAACATTATAATATTCAGTAAATGAGTATAAGATGATTATATTTACAAAAGTTCCGACTAACCCTACTAATATGAATTTTAAAAATTCTCCAATGACCTCTTTTTTATAAGGAAGGTATTTGATTAAATTTTCTAAATAATAAATTATCTCTCTGGTTCCAGCCTTGCTCTTCCCTACTGTCCTATTTATAAAAACAATCGGTATTTCTACTATTTGTTTGTATTCTAATTTAATCAATAATTCAAGTAAAATTTTAAAACCTTTTGGATTTATTTCTTTGTTTAATAAAAGGTCTTTTTTAAACATAAAAAATCCAGACATGGGATCTTTGACACTAGTATAAACTCGAGCAAATAAAGTTGCGCCTAGTGATAATAATTTTCTATAAATATTCCAACCCTCTATTTTACCTCCTTTTATATACCTACTCCCAACCACAAAATCTGCACCCTTTATTATCTCTTGATACATTTCATTGACCTTTTCGGGAGAATGGCTTAAATCGGCATCCATAACCCCTAATATATCCCCTTTTGCAAGGTTAAACCCTGCTACAACAGCCGAAGAAAGTCCCAACTTTCCTTCTCTGTGAATTACCCTAAGAAAAACATATTTCATTTTTAAATCATCTAAAATAATACCCGTACCATCTGGGGAATTATCATCAACAACTATTATTTCTCCATCAATTTTATTTAGATTAAACTCCTCCTCTAATTTAAGAATGAGGATTCTAATGTTTTCTTTTTCGTTATATGTTGGGATTATTAAGCTAAGTTTCATATATAAACAAATCATATTTCTAATATCAAAGAATATGATCTTTGGTTTTTTATTATTTACACCTTAAGACTTCAATTAATTCTTGACTTCTGGTGCATTAGTTGTTGTCTTAGATTCTACGGTGGTAGCTGTATCTGAAACAACTGGAGTTGTTATATTTTTAGATGTCGGAGAAACCGTAGGAACTATATTAGTAGAAGTAGGTTTTGAACTTTTTTGTTTTGCCTTTAAATCTATCGCTTTTTGTTTTAATTTTTCTATATTATCAAAAATTTCTGACAATACTTCTATCGATTGAAATCCTTCATATTTCTTTTCTCCTATGACTATCGTTGGAGTTGACTTAACATCAAACATTGAAACTAATGTTTTAACTGCTGGAGTATTGCTATCTGTGTCTAACCAATAGATTCTAACTGCTGGGTATTTATTGTGTATTTCATCTAACACAATAGACTGTTCTTTACAATCAGAACATGTTAAATTGTGAAATGATAAAATTGTAGTAATCTCTTCTCCGCAACGTTCTGCAATTTGTCTATGTAGTAAATAATCTTTAATTTGAAAAAGTGAATATTGATTTTTTATTAACAAGACTCTCTCATCGTCATAACCCAGCTGACTTTCCATAAATTTAACACGTCTAGCCATTTCAGAAAGCTCTTCGGTTAAACTTGCTTCGAATTCTTCACTGGACTGAACATGCTTGCACGAAGATGAACCTAGAAGTATAAAACGTGTTTCAGTAGATAAAATATCAGTAGAAATCTTGTCCTGAATAACCCTCACTTGGTCAATCTTTTTTTGAGCCAACTGATTGCTCAAATAAAAAGCTCCAATAAAGAAGATGATGGTTATCGCAAAAGAAATTAAGTATCTTTTCCAGAACATAAAATTAACGCCACGCAGGCCTATTAGAAATAAGAGCATTCCAAATATTTTTTATGACCCAAAATGGCACAATTAAACTATATAAAATAAAGAAATAAAATATATGTCCAAAATTTTTCTCACGAACATTTGAAATTTTACGACCAAATATAATAGTAATAGCAAAAAATATTATGGTAAGAATCGATAGAAAGACAATAGCTTTAGTATTAAAGTAAAATAAATTAAAAGAAATATGACCAAATAAAGCTCTAACACCAAGGAGCTTTAATACCAGGAATTTATCATATAAAAATAAAAAAATATTATACCAACTTATTCCAAACACAATTACAATAATAAAATATGACATCAAGCTCATAGGCAAGGTGAAAATTCCAAAATTACCAAATTTCTTATTAAAAATTGCCGATTTGTAATCTTTTGTATTTTTTAGAAAACCATACCCCCAACGTAATCGTTGTGTAAATAAATTACGAATTGTTTTAGGTCCTGTAGTGAAAGCTATAGAATCATGAGAATGTTCAACCTTATACCCATTTACTTGCATCCTGTATGTAAGTTCTAAATCTTCAAGCCCGTGTCCATCCTTCCATCCTCCTACTTTACGTAAGGTATCTATTTTAAAGACAGAAAAGGCTCCTGGTACAACCAGAGGGCCTCCTAAAAGCGCAAGTACTTTTTTTGAAAAGGAAAACATTTGATATTCAACACTTTGAGCTTTTTGAGCCATTGTCTTAGGAGATTTTATCAGGATAGAACCACCAACAGCTGAAATGTCTTTGTCTTTTGTAAAATAAGAAATAATTTTTAATAAGGCATCTTCATTTATTGTTGTATCTGCATCAAACGAAGCAACAAATTCTGTTTTGACTTCTGGAAGAGAATAATTGAGAGCAGAAAATTTTCCACCATTTTCTTTTTTAAAAATAGAGATCTGTGGATCATTTGAAAATTTAGATAATTCTTTCCAGGTGTTATCTTTAGATCCATCATCAATCATATGAATGAAAATTTTATTTGCAGGATATGTCAAATTTTTAATTGAATTAATCGTCTTTGAAATAGTTTTTTCTTCATTCCAACATGGAACCAAAAAAGTTACAGGGGGCAACTCGTTTTCGTTAATAATATTATTTAAATTATACTTTTGTAACAGTTCTTTTTTCTCGAAAAAGGATAGCAAAAAGAGGACCTGTACATAGACAGAAGCGAAAATCGTAGTATAAAGAAGAATATCGGTTATAAGCATTATATTTAGTATTATATCATATTTATTAACAATTTCAAGAGATTTTTGGGTAATAACTTTATCTAATTAAATGATGTCCTATAACAGATATTGGATGCTTAATCTTTATAATTAGGTATCAAATATTTAACTTTCAAAATTAACTATAGGGTGATATAATAATCAAATGGAAAACGAAAAAAAACAAAGTATTAATACACCTACAGCTATTATAGTTGCAGGAGTGCTCATTATGATAGCAATTTTAGTAACTAATAGTAGTGGAGTAGGAAATAAGATAGAAAAAGAAAAAACTTTATCAGAACAAGTTGGAGTTAAAAAAGAAGCTATGGATTCTTGTATGAAAGATACTAATCTGGAAGATTTATATAGTTCAACCGCAACTAGTGCAGATATTGTAATGAAAGATATACCTGCCCTACAAAGAGGAACTCCATATATTGTACTTGTGGGCAAAGATGGAACAAAAATGGAACTGCTAGGCAATATTCCATATGATGATTATAATATTCCTGACGTTACAGAAAAACAAAAAGGAGTTAAAACAACCATAGATAACATGTTAGCCGGTACAGCTATTTCAAATTATAAAGGGGAAATTCCATTACCAAATGAAAAAGATCATATTATTGGTAATTTAGATGCCTTAGTTACTATTATAGAGTATTCAGATCTTGAATGCCCTTATTGTAAAGCATTTAGTGTGACCGCAAAAAAGATAGTAGCGGAATCAAATGGTAAGGTTGCTTGGATTTATCGTCACTGGCCAGTTCATGTAAATACAAGCAAGGGTCAATATGCTCTTCAAAAAGCAGCCGCATCTGAATGTGTGGCTAAACTAAAAGATAATAATGCTTTCTGGAAATATATTGATTTAGTCTTTGGGCTTATGAAAACAGCCGATGATGTAGAACCAACAGATAATTTATAAGACAATTAGAAATTTAATACAAATAGCACCGCCAACTTGTTGGCGGTGCTATTTGTATTTTAATTAATCAAAGTAATTCTTTAATCTTGCGATTTTTTCATTATTACGAAGCTTTTCATGAACCTTAGCTTCGATCTGACGAATACGTTCACGAGTAACACCGAACTCTTGTCCTACCTCTTCAAGCGTATGCTGTACACCGTCCATAAGCCCATAGCGAAGCTCTAGAATCTTCCTCTCCTTTGGACTCAAAGTCTCAAGTACTTCTCTTATCTGGTCAGAAAGAATTCTGCGTGAAGAATCTTGGTCTGGTCGAAGAATCTTGTCATCTGGTATAAATTCACCTCGTGTGGACTTCTCATCATCGTCCCCTATTGGTTGCTCAAGTGATACAGTCTCTTGGTTGATCTGTTCTATTATATGAATCTTCTCAACTTCCAAATTCATCTCTGTGGCTATCTCCTCTACGAGAGGTTCACGACCTAAATCTTGAGACAAACGTCTGACTACCTGCTTGTATTTAGAAATTGTCTCTACCATGTGAACAGGAATACGAATAGTACGAGACTGGTCGGCTAGGGCACGAGTAATAGACTGACGAATCCACCATGTAGCATAAGTTGAGAATTTATAACCCTTTGTCCAGTCAAATTTCTCAACAGCTTTGAACAAACCTAGATTCCCTTCTTGAATAAGATCAAGTAAAGTAAGATCTGAACTTCGTCCTACATACTTTTTAGCAATGGAAACAACAAGGCGAAGATTTGCACGAGCAAGTAAATTCTTGGCTTCTATATCTCCTTTCTCAATTCTTTTCGCTAGCTCCCTTTCTTCACCAGCAGCAATCAGTGGATACTGACCTATCTCTTTTAAATACATTTGGATCGAATCATAAGTCTTAGCATCTTTACTATATTTCAAAGCAAGTTTCTCCATGTCGCCACTTGTATCAAGCAAATTACCCCCCTCAAGTACATCAATCCCAGCAACAGCAAAACGATCATATAAATCATCTAAAAATAAAATGTTTGTTTCTATATCTGGAAATTCTTTGATAATCTCATCATAAGTCACAAATCCTCTCTTCTTTCCCTTTTCTATCATTAGAACGGCCCTGGTTTCTTCGTCCTTCTGCCTCTTCTCTAGCGCCTCTTTTTTAGAAAAACTTTTAGGTGATATTTTTTTAGGGACAGTTTTCTTTACCACTTTCTTTACTGGCTTTTTTACAACTTTTTTCTTTGTAACTGTTTTTTTGTTTTTTTGTTTCGTTTTTTTTACAACTTTCTTTTTATTAGAAATTTTTTTATGTGCAACTTTTTTAACCAATTTTTTGACTGGCTTTTTAATAACCTTTTTCTTAGTAACTACCTTTTTTGTTTTTTGTTTTGTCTTTTTTACCATAAAATTATTGTGATCTATGATTTTTTATTTTTGCTATACGTTCGACTGTTTGTTGATAATCTATAAGTATGGGACCGGGGTCAAAATCTTCACCTTTATCCTTTTGTTCATTTATTTGATTTTGTAAAAATATTTTACGTTCATTTAGGATTTCCTCTTCTAAATTAAGCATTATCTCTCTAATATCGCGAGATATGTCTTTTATCCTGTTACCATACCACATTTCTGCTTCAGATGCGAGAATATCTTTATATGGCTCATGGGTATCTCTTATCTGTAGGAATAAATCTTTACCAATTTTTTCTTCTAGTGATTTATATATATCCTCTACTACTATACCTAAGTCATTCTGTGCTTGCCAGAAAATTATACCAAAAAGTCTTTTTTCTAAATTATCTCTTCTTGATAATTCTTCTTTTTTTATGAGAATATCTTTATCTTTACTTGTATTGTTCTCTACCTTATGGTTCCTTTCATAAACTATGAAGTCCTCAATAATTGCGCTTGAGGGTATACCTGTTTTAGAATTAATTATAGAAACATAAGAAGATCTATCTATTGAACTTTTAATTACGACTAAAAATGGAAAAATAATATCCCTCACGAGCTTACCTCTTTGCCTTATGTCGTTTGTATTTTTACAGATTCTATCTACGTGAAAAGTTATAATATCTGTGGAATTTTTAATAATTTCTTTCCATTCATCGGGATTCTCTTTTATAATATCTGCTGGATCTTTCCCCTCTGGTAATTTAGCTATTTTTACTTGCATATCAAGTGATAAAGCTATGATAGCTGAACGGCTAGCAGCCCTTATACCGGCAGAGTCCCCGTCGTAAGCAAATATAATGTTCGAAGAAAGTCTGCGTATCAAACCTAAGTTATTTATCTTATCTTCATTATCTACAACGTCATCAGTAAAGGCAGTACCTGAAACAGCTACTGTATTTAGAAAATCTGCTTGATGAGAAAGAATCAAGTCCATCTGTCCTTCAACTACAATACTATAGCCTCTCTTCCTAATAGCTAATTTGGCTTTATCTATACCAAATAGTACATTGGATTTATTGAAAAGTGGGGTGTCGGGACTATTTAAATATTTAGCTTCTGTTGCATCATCCTTGCCAAAGATACGCCCCGAGAAAGCTATGACTCTACCACTTGAATCACTTATAGGGAAAATTATTCTAGAGCGGAAACGATCATATGTACCCTTCTCAGATTTTTTTACCAAGCCAACAATTTCCAAATCTTGTATTTTATAACCTTTTGTAGTTAGATAGTCAGACAGCGACCTCCACTCATCTTTCGCAAAACCAACACGAAAATTCTTAATAGTTGCATCTGTTAAACCTCTACTCAAAAGATATGCGCGTGCCTTTGGCTCTTTATCAAAATTACTTTCGAAAAACTTGGTGGCTTCATCCATTATTTCATAATAAAGTTCTTTCTTTTCCTTATCTTTACCGTCAGAATCTTTAGACCTTGTCTCAAGAGTTACTCCTGCTTTTTCAGCAAGTAATTTCAGTGCTCCCATAAAATCTGTTCCTTCGAATTTTTGAATGAAAGAGAATATGTCCCCCTTCTCTCCACAACCAAAACAGTAGTAAGTCCCCCGATCTAGAGATATGAAAAAGGATGGCGTCTTCTCGTTGTGAAATGGACACTTCGCTTTGAAATTCTTCCCCGACTGCTCCACTTGCATGTACGAAGAAATAACATCAACAATGGAAAGCCTTTCTTTGATTTTCTCAACATTATTATTTGTACTCATTGTTTTGATTAATTACCTAATTTTACTTTCCAGACATAAGTCGGACTTATGTCAAAAAACTAATACACTTCCTGTTGATAACACTGCTCACAATACACTATCTCAAGCCTCTCTGGTGCATATGAAGTTTCAAATTCGTTATTACAGCCTTCCTTCATACAGGAACGACGCCAGAGCTTACGAGGTAATCGCAAATTAAATCTCTTTTTATATCTACATTCTGGACAATTTCTTGGAATAGGAATCTCTTCTCGACGATAAAAAGTCAATTCATCTGGTACAATATTATAATTTTTTGTACAAGAAATACATTTTAATATCTCTTTTGAAATAGAGTTATCTACATCTTTTATACTATCTGGAATATCTTCTGGTTGAATTGTTTCTTTACCAAAAATACCTGGTATCTTATCTTCCCAAAGCCAACCACGAGATAAAATCTCTTCCTTAGTTTCTGGCATATAATAATTACCTTGCGTTTCATTATAACAAACTGGGGAAATGGATGGTGGAAAAAATTCTCCATATTCACCTATTTTTTTCATATGTTCTATTATCTTTTCTTTTAACTCTAAATATTCTTCTTTTGAGTATTTCTTATTTAAAATCATATATTCTCCTTTCTTGATCGAAATACAACCAAAAAGATTTTGACTATTTTGGCAAGAATCACAATATATTAAGTGAGAATCATCATAGCAAAGATGACAAAACTGACAATTATAGATCTTGGTACACCCATGATCTTCATAAGCTAATTCTGTATTCCATCCAATATGATATAAATCCATTGAATTTTTTAAGACTAAAACTGCATATGCATTTTTCACATCTTCAATAACTTCAGAATCAAAACAATTAATTGCATTTTTACTGTTAAACAACATATTGCCAATGGAATTTACATTACGTTCACTTATAACATAACGATGGATAGAATTAAAGACCATAAAATCAAGAAATTCTTTATATAATTTTTCACGATTTAGATATGAATTTAAATTATATTCAGATATTTTTTCTAAATATGCTTCACGAGAATATTGTTGATTTTTAAAAACAAAACTTTTATTCCTTAAATTTGAAGACATGAAACAATCATTACAATTATGACAATCGTAACAATAATAGCAATCAACACAATTCTCTAAAAGAATTCCATATTGACAATGATATACCTTGCGTGAATCTATACACTCATATAGTCTTTCTCCTCCTTCATAAATATAACTACAATCCATACAATTTCTTGATTTCATTATCCATGTTGAATATGAAATATCTTCACTATCAGTACAAGTAAAAGTAAGATAAACATTCTTGTTGTCTCGACAATGATTGGTATATTCTGAATTAATTGTATTTTTACTCAAAACAGCCATTCTTGGAACTATTTTTTGTAACTCCTTATACTGTTCAAAAAAGGGTCGAGAAAAATCAAAATCCTTACCATAAGATGATGGATCCCAACCATCTCCCCACCAACATTTCAAACAATAAACTTTTAAATCTTTATTTGGTGAATAAATTGTAACTGTACTCTTGCCACACAAATTACAATCTCTTCTATAAAGAGTTCTTTCATTTCTCCATGCATACCGTCTTTGCTGTCTACAATCAGGACACCATGTTGGAGGAGGGACTTTTATTTTCTCGTAAAACAAAAAATCATCCGACTCTATAGTGAAGTCTTTTTTGCAATTCTGGCAATTTTTTGTTTCGCTTTGCATAATTTTAAGGACTTGCGCCCGGCCAGTCCTAAGCCACGCTTAGGGCTGGCATTATTTACTAAGCAACACTTTCTTCTTCGTTTACTTCCTCTTTTTCATTTTTACTTACACGTTTTACACCAAAGCCTGTACCAGCTGGGATAAGATTACCAATGATAACATTCTCTTTAAGTCCACGTAGATTATCAACTCCTCCACGAATAGCATTGTTGATGAGGACTCTGTTTGTGTTTTGGAATGAAGCAGCTGAGAGCCAACTCTTGGTAGTAAGAGAAACTTCAGTAATACCAAGAACGATAGTTCCTGCAGTAGCAGGAGTACCTCCACCCTCTTCCTGTAAACGATTGTTCTCTTCTATAAGTTCAATAGTTTCAACTATTTCTCCTGGCGAGAAGGTAGTATCGCCTGCATCTTTAATCTTTTTACGTGAGAACATTTGACGAATAATTATCTCAATATGCTTTCTGGAAATAGAAGCACTCTGTAAATCATAAACTTTGTTTATCTCATCTACGATGTACTCTTCAGCAACTTCCTTGCCTCCATACTTCACTATTTCATTGATATCGGCAGATCCATCAGTAAGAAGATCACCTTTTTTGATATGAGCGCCTGCTTTAACTAATGGCTGACGACGGAAAGCAACTGTGTACTCCATCTCATTTTTCTTACCATCAGTTTTAGTATCTGAGAGAACTTTAATAGTCTTCTCTTTCCCATTGTCGGTAATTTCAAGAACTTCACCGTCTGTCTGAGAAATTATTGCAGGATTCTTTGGAATACGTCTTTCAAAAATTTCTTCAACACGAGGAAGACCTGTCGTAATATCGACAGTAGCAACTCCTCCAGCATGGAAAGTACGAAGAGTAAGCTGTGTTCCAGGCTCACCGATAGCTTGAGCGGCGATAATACCAACTGCTTGTCCAAGTTCTACCATGATGTTACGCCCTAGATCTAGACCATAACAAATGCGACAGATGCCGTGAGTAGTCTCACAAGAAAGAGGGGTACGAACTAAAGCTTCTTTGACTCCAACCTTTTCTAGAAGTCTTGCATCTTCTTTCATTATGAGTGTGCCTTTCTTAAATAGGACAACACCATCAGCCCCTTTTATGTCGGCTAGCAAAACACGTCCATGTATGTATTTAGCAAAATCATTACCAATTGCTACAATTTTCTTTCCATTCTTCGTACCACAGTCTTCTTCTGTCACTACCACATCCTGAGCGACATCTACTAGACGGCGTGTAAGGTACCCTGCCTTAGCAGTATTTAGAGCTGTGTCGGCGGCACCCTTACGAGAACCGTGAGTTGTAATGAAGTATTCAAGTGGTGATAGACCTTCTATGTATGATGGAATAATTGGGAAGTCGAGAGTGGCTCCTGAAGTATTTACAATGAGTCCCTTCATACCACACATCTGTACCATGGAACCCATACTTCCGCGAGCTCCTGAAGTAATAAGATCGTAAGTGGAACCGTTCGGATCGAGAGTTGCTGGAATTAACTTTTCTATTTCTTTCTTGGCATGCTCCCATATTTCAATAACCTTTTGATATTGTTCATCTTCTGAGAGGAGACCTTCTGCGAATTGTTCACGAACTACTTCTTCTTCTTTTCTAAATTTCTTCACAATTTCTTTTTTACCAACTGGTACTGTCACACTATCAATACCCCAAGTAACACCTGAGTAAGTTGCATAGTGATATCCAAAGTCTTTAATTTTATCTAAGACTTTTGGAGTAGCATCTATACCATAGTGAACAATGAGTTCATCGACAAGTAGAGACATTCTCTTAATAGTTATTTCTTCATTTAAATAAGGGAAATCATTTGGGAAAATACTGTTGAAGAACAATCTTCCAACTGTTGTTTCGAAAACTTTATTTTCATATTTATCGTATCTTGCTGTTTCTGTACCTAAGACTTTAATCTTGGCACGGAAAGTAATAATACCAAGATCGAAAGCTGTGATAGCTTGGTTGGGACTTGCAAAGTACATTCCCTCACCCTTTTCACCATCAACTGTTTTCGTCATCCAGTAACAACCAAGAACAATATCCATTTTCGGTAAAATAATAGGAGAACCATCTTGAGGCTTGAGCAAGTTCTTGTTAGAAGCCATATATTCACGTGCTTCCATTTGAGCCATATCGGAAAGAGGTACGTAGACAGCCATCTGGTCTCCATCGAAGTCGGCGTTGAATCCGGCACAGACTAGAGGGTGCACTTGGATAGCGTGACCTTCGATAAGAATAGGATTGAAAGCTTGAATACCTAGTCTGTGAAGCGTAGGCGCACGGTTTAGAAGTACGTACTTACCACGAATTACTTCTTCAAGTATTGCCCAAACTTCGGGAATACTTTCTTCTATTAAGCGATTGGCTCCACGAATGTTGAAAGCAAGCTCTGTCTCAAGAATTTTAGAAATTACAAATGGTTTGAAAAGTTCAAGAGCCATGTGCTTAGGAAGTCCACACTGGTTGAGCTTGAGTCCAGGACCCACAACGATAACAGAACGCCCAGAGTAATCTACGCGCTTACCGAGCAAATTCTGACGGAAGAGACCTTGCTTGGACTTCAAGTTATCGGACAAAGATTTAAGTGCACGCTTCTGTGAAGCAGAGACAGCCTGAGAATCATTTTGCTTGGCAATAGAATTATCGATAAGGGCATCTACTGCTTCTTGTAGAATTCTTTTTTCATTTCGGAGGATTACATCTGGAGCACCAATTTCTTTTAATTTCTTTAGACGATTATTTCTGTTGATAACACGGCGATAAAGATCATTTAAGTCTGAAGTTGCATGACGTCCACCATCTAGAGCCACCATAGGGCGTAAAGCTGGAGGTATAACTGGGATAACTGTCAGGAACATCCACTCGGGACGGATACCAGAGTGAAGCATTGAACGGATAAGGGACATTCTTTTCTCAAGCTTTTCTTTGTCTATACTTGAAGCTTTTGGAAGCATCGCTAAGGTCTCGGTCTTTAATTTTTCTAAATCTAAATTCTTGAAAATAGTAAAGATAGCTTCAGCTCCAATACTTGCTTCAAAACAACTTCCGTATTTGAGTCCAAAGTGATGATAAGCTATTTCATTCAAAACTTTACCTGGAACTATCTCGGCTATCTCACGCTTTGTACTTAAGAGAAGCTCCTTTAGCTTTTCCTTTTCTTCTTCATTGTTGGCACTTTTAATCTTGGACTTGAATTCACTCTCTAAATTCTTTGAGATAGTTTCTTTCTCTTCTGCTGAAACTTTGATAACAATATATCCAGCAAAATAAATAACTTTCTCAAGATCTGAGACTGTAATGTTGAGCAAAGTAGACATACGTGAAGGCACACCACGTAGAAACCAGATATGTGAGACAGGACTTGCAAGCTCAATGTGACCCATACGGTCACGACGAACTATAGAGCGAGTAACTTCCACTCCACATTTTTCACAGATAATATCCTTATAACGAATTCTTCGATATTTACCACAGTAACATTCATAGTCTTTTTCTGGTCCGAATATTCTCTCGTCGAATAGTCCAGAGCGTTCGCTACGCCCTGTTCTGTAATTTATAGTTTCTGGTTTTGTAACTTCTCCATAAGACCACTCCTTTATACGTTCAGGAGAAGCAAGCTTGAGAGTTATTGAGTCGAAATTTGTTGTATCAATTATTTTCATATGTTTTATATATTATGATTAGTAATTATTCATTCGACTTTTTTAATTCGACATCAAGAGATAGTCCGCGTAGATAATTAAGTAGAACATTGAATGAGGCTGGAACATTTGGTTCACCGATTGGTAACCCTTTGATAATTGCGTCAAATGTCTGTGAGCGACCCATAATATCATCGGATTTAATTGTCAACATTTCACGAAGTGAGTAAGCAGCACCATGACCTTCAAGAGCCCAGACTTCCATTTCTCCGAAACGCTGACCTCCACCTTGAGCTTTACCACCGAGAGGCTGTTGAGTAATGAGAGAGTAAGGTCCGATAGAACGCATGTGAAGCTTGTCTTCCACCATGTGGTGAAGCTTAAGCATATACATGTATCCAATAGCAACATCTTGATCAAATGCATCACCTGTACGTCCGTCATATAAAGTTACTTTCCCAGACTCTGGCATTCCTGCTTTTACAAGTTCTCCTTTGATTTCATCTACAGTTGCTGAAGAAAACGGAGGAACGATAGCTTGATATCCAAGTGTATGAGCTGCATAACCAAGATGCATTTCCAAAACCTGTCCTAAGTTCATACGAGATGGAACTCCAAGAGGGGTCAAAATAACATCGACAGGTGTACCATCGGCCATGAATGGCATTTCTTCTTCGGGTAAGATAACTGAAATAACACCTTTGTTTCCGTGACGTCCTGAAAGCTTATCTCCAACTGAGATGTTTCTGATTTGTGCGATTTCAACAACGATTCTCTTTATAATTCCGGATTCAAGATTGTGTCCTTGATCACGGGAGAATATCTTAACACCAGTAACTCTACCTTTCTTGCCATGTTCAAGACGTAGTGATGTGTCCTTCACGTCGCGAGCTTTTTCAGTAAAGATAGAACGTAGGAGTCTCTCTTCTGGAGTAAGTTCTGTCTCCCCTTTTGGAGTAATCTTACCAACAAGAATATCGTTCTCAACAACTTCTGCTCCGACAACAATGATACCATCTTCATCTAAGTCTTTTAATTTATTTTCTCCAACATTTGGGATATCACGAGTTGTTATCTCAGGTCCAAGCTTTGTGTCACGAACATTACAAACGAATTCTGTAACATAAATACTTGTAAATTTACTTTCTTTGACTAATCTTTCTGAGAGAATAATAGCATCTTCGTAGTTTGCTCCACCCCATGACATAAAGGCAATAAGAGCATTCTGTCCAATAGCAATCTGGCCATGATCGGTGGTGCTTGTATCAGCAAGAACGTCTCCCTTCTTTATCTTGTCCCCCATAGAGACAGAAGGACGCTGATGGAATATTGAGAAATTGTTTGTACGAGAAAATGTAATAAGTGGGTATGTATGATCTTTACCTTTATCATCTTTGACTGTTATCTTCTTGGCATCTACATAAGAGATAACACCCGTTACTTCTGAAATTATTAAACGTCCAGAATCACGACTTGCCAACTCTTCTATGCCAGTGGCAACTAGAGGAACCTCAGGGATAATACAAGGAAGAGCCTGTTTCTGCATATTACTTCCCATGAGTGTACGGTGAGCATCATCGTGTTCGAGGAATGGAATCATACTCGTAGCAACGGAGAAAGCTTGATTCGTAGCTACGTCGATAAAATCGATTTCCATTTTAGAAATCATACCTGGCTTTGTCTTAAGACGAGCCTCTACTTTGTCTTCCAATATATTTCCTTTATCATCGTAGTCGATACCTGCATGAGCAATGTTGTACTTTTCTTCTTCGAGAGCATTTAGGTAAACAACTTCAGAAGTTATCTTGCCATTCTTGACTTTGACATATGGAGTTTCAATAATACCAAATTCATTTATCTTTGCATAAGTAGATAAGTGTAAGATGAGACCAATGTTTGGACCTTCTGGAGTGTGGATAGGACAGACACGCCCGTAGTGAGAAGTGTGCACATCACGAACTTCAAGACCTGCACGTTCACGAGTTAATCCCCCTGGACCTAAGGCTGAGAGAATGCGCAAGTGCTCGACTTCA